>ERZ507105.21-NODE-21-length-120157-cov-25.1731_pt1 | contig 120157 bp, 109 predicted proteins | sample MGYA00513969_ERZ507105 | MGnify/ENA metagenome assembly ERZ507105
AATACCCCCAAGTAGGTTTTTATATTTTTGTGTCCTACTTGAGGGTATCATATCATTCTGAGGGTGGTTTTTCTATGGCTTAAATCATCAGTGACATTAGTGCCAAATATGTATCCTGTAATGCTTTGTATTTACGAAGCAATTAGCATTCCTTATTATTTACATTGTTCTTCTAACTGTTTCTTAAGCTGCTCAAGTTCGCTTTCTTTTTGTTGCAAAAGAACTTCCTGAGATGCAAGCAACTCACTTTTTTGCTTAATAGTGTTTTGCTGTTCCTGAATAGTACTCTGTTGTTCATCGATCGTATCCTGCATTTGATCGATCATATACTGTACGGTATTCTTATCCAATATTTGTAATTCTTTTGAAAACAATCCCATAACTTTCTCCACATTCCTGCAAAGCTCATAAATCTCCCGGTACATAGGAATAAACTTCGGATATTGTTTGATTAGCTGGACGATTATTTCCGGATTATCCTCGCTGAGAAATGTGAGCCACGCATCTAAATCGTTTTTGATACCTTTATTGTGACGGGTTTCCCGATAGATGTCAAGTGGGATGAAAACGAATTCCTGCAGAAGCTCCATATGAAGTCCTGTATCTGACTTTTGACAAAAATGGTGGACATAATCCTGCTTGTGCCGTTTCATCTCTCCAGAACTTTTTTCTATAAAAACAATGGTATACACGCTTTTTATATCCCGATAGCTGAATTTCTTTTTCCGTTCATTTTTGGCACGTTTGTATTGCCGGAGCAAAAGATCAGCGGAATAGCATGCGCTGCGTTGTCCGGGAAAAGAATATCCTATTTTTTGCACTTCAATGTTTGCAATGCTTCCATCTTCCAGTTGAACAACAATATCCATAATAAGCAAAGCATTTTCTTCTGCAATTCGGGAAGAATCGTTTGGAAGTACGTGTAAAATACGAATATGCCGTTGTAATATCAGTGACAGTAATTCTTCCAGACGTGAAGGTGCAGTATCCGGATTTAAAATTTCTTTGAAAAAAGAATCGTAAAGTATTTTGACACCCTGCATTCCTGTGCAAAATTGCAGAAATTCTTCTTGTTGGGATTCGTCCCACGAATCAAACAGAAATTTTAATTCAGGGGTGGTTTGAATTTTTTTACAAAGCTCCTCTCGGGTTTGAATCATTGGAAAATATTGTTTTAATCCATTGCTCATAAGCGGTTCCTCCTGATGGTTTGTGAATTAGATTGAAAATTTGATGATTTCATCTGGATTTGTTTTTTGAAAATAAAGAAGAGAACATGGAAATAAAAAGAAATATCCGTTCTCCTGAAATGTTATGGATAAAGTCTAACATGAGGAATATGAAGTGTCCAATAAAAATTTCATAAATAGAATAACACTTCCATTCCTCGCTACTATTTTGCAGATTTTTGTGCAAGATTCCCCATAAAAAATCGCCTTTCACTTTCCTCAAGCAAAAGACGATTTTTACGATTTTCTTCTATTGTGCAGTATCCTTTGTAATCAGCTCCACTTCCACCGGGATGGTTTTTTCCACTGTTTCTCCCTGCAAAATCTGAATCGCGGTCTCAACTGCTGTCTCTCCCATCAGATTCGGTTTCTGTGCCACGGTTGCTGCCATTTTCCCTGCTTTGACTGCTGCGACTGCATCGTCTGTCGCATCAAAACCAACTACCAGGATTTTCTTGTTTCCAACTGCTTCCACTGCTCCAAGTGCCATCTCATCGTTATGTGCAAATACACCCTGAATTGCGGAATTTGCCTGCAGCATATTTTCCATAACACTCATTCCCTCGGAACGATTGAAGTTCGCGGTCTGTTTGGAAACAACGTCCAGCTTTTCATCTGCCACCAAATGGAAGCCTTTTCCTCGCTCGATCGTTGCACTGGCGCCGGAAACGCCCTCCAGTTCTGCCACTTTTGCCTGTTCCCCAAGAAGAGATACCATATATTCTGTTGCCATTTTCGCACCTTCCACATTGTCGGAAGCAATGGCACAGTCTACGTCTACTCCGTTTACACCTCGGTCTACTGAAATCACTTTAATTCCTCTTGAAACCGCATCCTTCACTGCCGGTGCAACTGCGTCGGAATCCACCGGATTTACGATCAGGACACTGATATTTTTTGAGATCAGATCTTCGATATCACTGGTCTGTTTTGCCGCGTCATCCCCGGCGTCTACCACGATCAGTTTTTCCCCTTCTGTTTTTGCCTTTTCTTTTGCACCTTCACTCAAAGTTACAAAAAACGGATTATTCAAGGTGGAAACGGAAAATCCAATACTGCCGTTTCCGGACATCTCACCTGATGCGTTTTCCGTTTCTCCGTCAATCGTAATGGCATTGCATCCTGTCAATCCAAACACCAGAACTGCCGCTGCCAGTACACTTACAACTCTCTTCATTCTCATACCGCACTCTCCTCTCTTATCGTCTTCTGTCAGACAATACCGCGATCAAAATTACAATTCCTTTTACCACATCCTGATAATAGGAAGATACACCCAGAATATTCAGTCCATTGTTCAGTACTGCAATGATCAGAACGCCGATAAACGTTCCCCAGATCTTTCCACGTCCGCCATTCATACTCGTTCCGCCAAGTGCTACGGCTGCGATCGCATCCAGCTCATAGCCCTCGCCCAGTGTCGGCTGTGCAGAACCAAGACGGGATAATAAAATCAACCCGGAAAGTGCAGCCATACATCCGGAAATCGCATAAGCTGCCAGTTTTGTGCAGTCAATATTGACTCCTGCCAGATTGGCTGCTTTTGCATTGCTTCCTGTCGCATAAATATGACGTCCGAAAGTTGTTTTCTGCAGTACGAATAAGAAGATCACAAAAATCAGTAAAAACAAGATGACCGGAATCGGAATGTGATAAAAGTTTCCTTTTCCTACCACTTTCAGTGTAAAGCTGTCTCCCAGGTTGGAGATCGGTTTTCCATCCATATAGATCATCGTCAGTCCACGGAACACGGTCATTGTAATCAACGTTGCAATAAAGGGCTGTAATCTGCCTTTTGTTACAAGAAATCCACTGATACATCCAAATCCGGTTCCGATCACCAGCGCCAGGATCATTGCCAGTCCCACCGGCATTCCGCCTGAAATAAATCCTGCACACAATGCCGTCGTCAGAGCAAGTACCGAACCTACAGACAGGTCAATCCCGCCTGTCAGAATGACACAAGTCATACCAAATGCGATGAGCCCGTTAATAGAAGACTGTCGAAGCAGTGATAAGAAGTTCCCCACTGTCCGGAATTCCGGACTGATCGCTCCGATCACAACAATTAACAATACAAGCGCGATCAGCGCTCCCAGATCTTGTATATAATTTGCCGCTTTTTTCTTATTCATTGAGATTTCCTCCTGTCGCCAGAATCATAATATTTTCCTGATTTGCCTCTTCTTTGCTTAAAAATCCTCTCACCAGACCTTCTCTTACTACCATTACCCGGTCAGACATTCCGAGCACTTCCGGCAGTTCGGAAGATACCATAATAATCGCCACTCCCTTTGCGGCAAGATCATTGATAATACTGTAGATTTCCTTTTTTGCCCCAATATCCACACCGCGGGTTGGTTCATCCAGAATCAACACTTTCGGATTCGTGTACATCCATTTTGCAAATACAACCTTCTGCTGGTTTCCACCGCTTAAGTTATTACATTCATGCTGCGGTCCAAAACACCGGATATGTAACTCCTCGATCCCCTTTTTGACCAGCTCTTTTTCTTTCTCTCTCTGGATCACCCCGTGTCTGGAAATACGCTTCAGATTTGCGAGAGAAATATTTTTCATAATGCTCTCTTCCAGCATCAGCCCTTCTACTTTCCGGTCTTCTGTGATAAATCCGATTCCGTTTTTCATTGCCTGTTTCGGCGTTTTGTTCTCAATCTGTTTTCCATTCAGAAAAATCTCTCCCGTCACATGCGGCATATTTCCAAAGATTGCCTGCATGATCTCCGTTCTTCCGGCTCCCATCAATCCGGATACTCCCAGCACTTCCCCTGCATGCACTTCAAAAGAAACCTTTTCAAATACGCCCGGACAGGTCAGATTTTTTACTTCCAGAACACGATCACCGATGCTTACGTTCCGCTGCGGATACCGCTCTCCAATCTCTCTTCCGATCATCATTTTGACTACATCATTCATATCTGTCTCAGAAATCTTCTTTGTGTCGATATAAGTTCCATCCCTCAGGATCGTAATCCGGTCGCACAGTTCAAAAATCTCTTCCATCCGGTGCGAAATATAAACAATGGATACGCCTTTTTCCCGAAGCCCATTGGCCACTTCAAACAGTACCCTGGTCTCACTCTGCGTCAACGCTGCCGTCGGCTCATCCATGATGATCACCTTTGCATTTACCATCAGCGCCTTTGCAATCTCAACCATCTGCTGCTGTCCTACGGAAAGCTCTTCCATCCGCTGTCCCGGATCGATCTCTACGCCAAGGCGTTTCAAGATTTTTTCTCCTTCCCGGCGCATTGCTTTTTTGTCACATACACCGCACTTCTTTTTGATTTCTTTGCCGAGAAACATATTTTCTTCTACTGTCAGATCAAATAACACGTTCAGTTCCTGATGGATAAATACAATCCCTGCTTTTTCTGCTTCTCTGGCATTTTTGTAGCAGACTTCCTGTCCGTCCACGATCACCTGCCCCGCATCTTTTGTATAAACACCTGTCAAAATCTTCATCAACGTCGATTTTCCCGCACCGTTTTCCCCCATCAGCGCATGAATTTCTCCAGTACTGAGTACAAATCCGGCATTGTTCAACACGGCATTGTTCCCAAAAGACTTGTTGATCCCTCTCATTTCAATTTCCATAAGCTGCTCTCCTCTCTTAGAAAATACAACCCGACTGTAAAATAATATTTGCATAAGGCGTTGTCTCTCCGGTTCGAATAACTGCCTTGCATGTTTTTGTCATTTTTTTCAGATCACTGTGAAAAACAAATTGTATCTCTGGTTTGAAACCCGTTTCATGCTTTGCAAAAAATTGTTCGATCTGACGGAGTATCTCCGGATTCTGAAGTTTCATCTCCTCTGCCAGTATGATCTTCTCTACTTTCATATCTGCCCCTACTTCTTCCAACACATCCATAAAAGACGGCTGTCCGAATTTTACGGCCAGATCGATCCGTTCTGTCTCATCCGGGATCGGCAGTCCACAGTCTCCGATACAGATTGTGTCCGTATGTCCCATATAAGACAGCACTCTGGAAATATCACTGTTTAAAATCCCCTGTTGTTTCATGCTCTTCCTCCCAGCTTTTCCAATTCTTCTTCGACTTCCTGTGCCATCGGCATTCCGCTCTGTGCCCCGAATTTTTCTGTGGATAAGCTGGCTGCCACATTCGCATACCGAAGTGCTGTCTCCATATCCGCTCCTTTTGCTCTCTGCAGGGCAAATGCACCGTTTAACGTATCTCCTGCCCCGGTCGTATCTGCCACATTCGCTTTTCTCGCCGGTACACTCAAGATTTCTCCATTCTTCAAACAAGTAATCACACCTCTGGAGCCCTGTGTGATGATCAGTTTTTCCGGATACTCTCTTAACAAGTCCTCTGTAGAATACTCCTCTCCAAAAATCAGGACCGCTTCATGTTCATTTGGTGTTACATACGTCACTTTTTCGATCACTTCCAACGGAACGTTTGACGCCGGAGCCGGATTTAACACTACCGGAATCTGATTGTCATAACAGAAATCTACAACATAATACACCGTATCCAACGGAATCTCCTGCTGCAGCACAACCATATCAAAAGTCTTCAGCTCCTCTTTGATCCTGTCAATATAATCTCTGTCCACTTTCCCGTTTGCTCCCGGAACCACGATGATCGTATTGTCATTTTCTCCGACTGTGATCATAGCAATCCCGGTCGGAACTCCCTCTAAAACCTTGATATGTCCCGTCTCTACACCGACTTTCTTGAAATTCTCCAATAACCGGGTACCATTTGCGTCATCTCCAACACATCCGAACATCTCCACTTTTGCTCCGAGCTTTGCCATAGCAACCGCCTGATTCGCACCTTTCCCTCCCGGAATATAATGAAGGCTGTCTCCACGAAGTGTCTCCCCTTTTAGCGGAATCCGCTCTGCGGTCACCGTCATATCCATGTTAATGCTTCCTACTACTGCCAGTTTCATTCTGCTTCTCCTTTCTTTTTCGTCGTCTGACGCCTGATCAGCTCAACATCAAATATATTTTCTTTCTGATACGAAATCTCTTCTCCATGATGGATGATCATCTGTACTGCCAGTTTTCCCATTTCTTCAATGGGCTGGGAAATGGTCGTCAGCTCCGGTGTCATTCTCCTGCTGAACTCAATATTGTCAAATCCGACCAGCTGTACATCTTCCGGGACTCTTCGCCCGTTCTGATGAAGCACCTTATAGACTGCCATTGCCGCCATGTCATTGCTCGCCAGGATTCCATCGGTATCCGGGTATCTGCGAATCAGTTCTTCTGCTGCCGCAAGTCCGGCATCGTAATCATAATCACAGTCGATCCAGACAGCTTTTCTTCCATACTTTCTGCACACATCCTCATATCCCTGATAACGCTGCTGCCCGCTGGAAAACTTCATCGGTCCCCGCAGGCACACAATATGCTGACAGCCGCATTCAATCAGATGCTCTGCCGCAAGTTTTCCGCCTTTGTAATGATCTGATTCGATAAATGCGATTTCCCGTCCCTCAGAAAGCTTTCTGTCCATCACGACAACCGGAAGTCCGCATTCTGCAATCTTCTTTCCGGTCCGATCGCTGTTGGTCATGATCACAATTCCATCTGCCTGCATCTGTACAAGCATCTGAATGTTCATCCGTTCTTTCTTCGGATTATTTGCTGAATTGCATAACAGCATCTTATATCCGTTTTGAAAGGCTTCCTCCTCCACTGCTTTGGCGATTTCACTGAAAAATGGATTTTCAATATTCGGAACGATCATTCCAATAATCTTTGATGATTTCTTAAACAATGCCCGCGCCAGTTCATTTGGCTTGAACCCCGTTTCTTGAATAGCATCAAGAACTCTTTGCTTCTTCTCCTCATCCACATTCGCTGTTCCATTCATCACTCTCGATACAGTAGCAGGTGAAACTCCTGCAATCTTTGCAACTTCTCTGATACTTGCCATCTTATGTCCTCTTTCTTTTGCTGCTGTGAAACTTTTTGAAACCCGTTTCATATCTTGATTTTATTATAGGCATAACTCCTGACATCTGTCAATCTCCTTTGTACACTTTGGTGGTATTGTATAGATATCTCTCTTTTCTTTTATTCCTATCGCCCAAAAACTCTGCCTTTTTTATGCATAATCCCTATTTTATTTTTCCGCTTCCATTATACTTGACTGTTTCAGTCCAATATTGTAAGATGAGACAAAACGTCAGGGAGGTCAGATATGTTATTTACCAAAGAATGTGATTATGCAATCCGCATCATGCGTGCATTATCTTCCGGAGAGTTAATCAGTGTCTCACGGATCTGCGAGATGGAGCATCTGCCCTCTGCCATGACTTACAAGATTACCAGAAAGCTGGAAAAGTCCGGATTTTTAAAAAGCTGTCGGGGTACCAACGGGGGATATGCGCTCAACTTAAAGCTTGCAGAGATTTCTCTCTATGATCTCTGCGCTGCCATAGATCCGGATATCCTTCTTTTAGAATGTATGAAAGAGGGTTATCATTGTTCTATGAACAGTCCGAAAAATCCATGTCTGGTACATCACGAATTCTGCCGGCTGCAGAATATGCTGGTACAGGAAATGAAACAAAAATCTCTTGCCGAATTATTTCGGTAAGTGTTTTTTTGCCTTAATCTTTACTATTTTAGTACAGTTTTATCAAAGGAGGATTTTACAAAATGAATCAATGTTATGGATGCAATACATGCAAAAGCGCAGACAAGCCTCTGGAAGGCTTTATCCGCTCGCTTCCGATGGAAACTTCCCATCACCGCGTGGAAGGACAGAGCACAAAATGTGGATTTGGACTGCAGGGAGTCTGTTGTCGTCTCTGCTCCAACGGTCCTTGCCGCATCACTCCAAATGCGCCGAGAGGAATCTGCGGTGCCGATGCCGATACGATCGTAACCCGCAATTTCTTAAGAGCAGTGGCTTCCGGAAGCGGATGCTATATCCATATCGTTGAGAATACTGCCCTCAATCTGAAGAAAACCGCCCAGATCAAAGGAGAATTAAAGGGTCTGAAATCGCTGGAGCATCTGGCGGAGATGTTTGGAATTACAGACGAAGATGTCTATGTAAAAGCAGAAAAAGTGGCAGATGCCGTACTTGCCGATCTGTACAAACCGGAATATGTTTCTGCAGAATTGATTGAGAAAATCGCATATGCACCACGTATTAAACGCTGGAAAGAACTGGGAATCATGCCGGGCGGTGCAAAAGCAGAAGTATTCAAAGGTGTTGTAAAATGTTCCACCAATCTGAACTCCGATCCTGTGGATATGCTTACCGACTGTCTGAAGCTTGGGATTTCCACAGGAGTATACGGACTGACTCTGACTAACCTGCTCAATGATGTTCTCCTTGGCCAGCCGGAGCTTCGCCTGGCCCCGGTAGGACTTCGTGTGATCGATCCGGATTACATCAACATTATGATTACCGGACATCAGCACACGATTTTCGTAGATCTTCAGGAACGCCTGATTTCAGAAGAAGCAAAGAAAAAAGCGCAGGCTGTTGGTGCAAAGGGATTCAAACTGGTAGGATGTACCTGCGTAGGACAGGACTTACAGCTCAGAGGCGCACACTATACCGAAATATTTGACGGTCATGCCGGAAACAACTATACAAGTGAAGCAATCCTGGCAACCGGAGCAATCGATGCAGTTCTTTCAGAATTTAACTGTACTCTTCCGGGAATCGAGCCAATCTGTGAAGAATTGAAGATCAAACAGATCTGTCTGGATGATGTTGCAAAGAAAGCGAATGCAGAACTGATGCCGTTTGAATTTGAAAACCGCGAAGAACAAAGCAGCATTATTATTGATAAAATCATCGAAGCCTACAAGGAACGACGGGGAAGTGTTCCGTTACATCTCATGGAAGAACATGGAAATGACCATACATTAACGGGTGTCAGTGAAGGTTCTTTAAAATCCTTCCTGGGCGGAAAGTGGACACCGCTGATCGAACTGCTGGCATCCGGAGAGATCAAAGGTCTTGCCGGTGTGGTGGGATGCTCCAACCTGACTGCAGGCGGACATGATGTCTTAAGCGTGGAACTGACACAAGAACTGATTTCTCGAGACATCCTCGTCCTCACTGCCGGATGTTCTTCAGGCGGAATCGAAAACTGCGGACTCATGACTCCGGAAGCTGCCAAATATGCCGGTCCAAAGCTGCGCGCTGTCTGTGAAAAACTGAACATTCCGCCGGTTTTGAATTTTGGTCCTTGTCTTGCGATCGGCCGTCTGGAAATCGTTGCAACAGAAATCGCCGCAGAGCTTGGCGTAGATCTTCCACAGCTTCCTCTGGTACTTTCTGCCGCACAGTGGCTGGAAGAGCAGGCACTGGCTGACGGATGCTTCGGACTTGCACTGGGACTTCCGCTGCACCTTGGACTTCCTCCGTTCGTAACAGGAAGCAAAACTGCAGTCAAAGTACTCACAGAAGATATGAAAGAACTGACCGGAGGACAGGTCATCATCAACGGAGATGCGAAAGAATCTGCTGATATCCTGGAGCAGATTATTCTGGAAAAACGCCAGGGCTTACATATATAGGAGGTGCCGCTATGAGACGAATTATGATCGATGCCTCAAAGTGCGATGGATGCAAAAACTGCACCATCGCCTGTATGCAGGCGCACCGAGAAACACCGGGAACTGTTTATGATCTGGATCTGACGGACATCCGCAATGAATCCAGAAACCACATCGAAAAGCTGCCGGACGGAACCTATCGCCCTATTTTTTGCAGACACTGCGATCAGCCGGAATGCGTGATGTCCTGTATGAGCGGTGCTCTGACAAAGGATCCGAAAACGGGACTCGTATCTTATGATGAAACAAAATGTGGCTCCTGTTTTATGTGCGTTATGAATTGCCCGTTCGGCGTCCTCAAAGCAGATACTGCCACCCGTACCAAAGTCGTAAAGTGCGACTTCTGCCTGCAGGACGGTGCAGAACCAAACTGCGTAAAAGCCTGTCCAAAACAGGCAATCTATGTTGAGGAGGTGTCATTATGATGCATGTTATTATCGGAGTGGGGGCTGCCGGGATCACCGCAGCAAAAACCATTCGCAGCCAGCAGCCGGATGCCTCTATTACCATGATTTCCACAGATGAGCATGTACACTCCCGCTGCATGCTTCACCGTTATTTGAGCCATGAACGTCAGGAAGATACCTTGTCCTTTGTAGAACCTGACTTTTTTGAAACCAATAAAATCGAATGGATCAAGGGTGTTTCTGTAAAAACAGTGGATGTAAAAAACCAGCAGGTTCTGCTTGATAATGACACATCCTGCCACTATGACAAACTCCTGATCACAACCGGTGCAAACAGCTTCATCCCGCCTGTTGGACAGTTCCGTGAGGCAAACAATGTATTCGGACTGCGGCATCTTTCGGATGCTCAGGCGATCCGCCCGCTGGCCGATCAGGCAGAACAGATTCTGATCGTTGGTTCCGGTCTGGTTGGAATGGACGCTGCCTATGCATTTCTCGAGCAGGGTAAAGAGGTTACTGTTGTGGAAATGGCAGATCGTATTCTTCCGATCCAGTTAAATGAAACTGCCGGAACTGCCTATCGGAAATTATTTGAAGAACACGGATGCCATTTTCTTCTTGGAAAAAAGGCTTCTGAAACGCATATGAACAGCAATGGTTCAATCGACTATGTCCTTCTGGATGATGGAACCCGAGTAGACTGTGATCTGGTCATTGTTGCTGCCGGTGTTCGTCCCGCAGTTGAATGCGTACTGGATACTCCGATCGAAGTAGATCGTTTTATTAAAATGTCTGACACCATGGAAACCAGCTGTAAAGATATTTACGCTGCCGGAGATGTAACCGGATTATCTGGAATCTGGCCAAATGCCATGAAACAGGGACAGGTTGCCGCTATGAATATGTGCGGAATTAAAACACTTTACGAAGACCGTTACGCTATGAAAAATACAATGAACTTCTATGGACTGGTTACGCTTTCCCTTGGAAGAGGAACAGAAGAAGAGGGAGATGTTGTTCTCGAACAGGAAGATTCTCACAATTATAAACGTGCCATTTTACGAGATGGAAAATTAGACAGTATTTTATTACAGGGAAGTATTGATTATTCCGGAATTTATCAATATCTGATCAAACATAAGATCGACCTTTCCGGTATGGAAAAAGATGTTTTTCATCTGTCTTTCGCTGATTTTTACGGAGTGAAAGAAAACGGCGGATATTGTTATCAGGATCAGGCATAAAGTAAAAGCATTCCTGCATGGATCATTGCTTCTTGGCATATGATTCCCGGCAGGAATGCTTTTTATTTTATTATCTCGCAGATTCACCAACTGCAGCTGCTCCGCTCAATCCCTCTTCACTCTTTCCCTGGTCATAAACTTCCCTGTCTAAAAGCTGCTCGGATTTTGCCACAAGAACTGCTGCTGTTGCCGCACCTGTCACATTTGCTGCCGTACGCATCATATCAACAACACTTGAGATCGGAACCAGAAGTACAATAATCTCTACCGGAAGTCCTGCTGCAGTAAACAGTGCTGTGGTTGTTACTGTGGAGGTTCCCGGAACTCCTACTGTTCCGATGGAAACGATCAGTGTAAGTACAATCAAAAATGCATACTGACCAATGGAGTACGGAATATCAAATATATTGATGGCAAGTACAGCCAGAAGTGTCGGCCAAATTCCCGCACATGCCGGCATTCCCAGGTTTGCTCCAAGGGCTGCGACAAATGACGCAATATCCTCATTGACTCCCAGCCTGGATACCAGCTGTTTTACGCTGACCGGAATGGTTCCCACGCTGGACTGGGATGTAAATGCCACCACCTGTGCCGGCCAGAATCCGCGGAAAAACCGGATCGGACTTAATCTGCCTGCAAACCGGATCAGTGCTCCGTCTATCAGGAACATCTGGATCGCACAGAGTACGTATGACAGTACAAGAACTCCCAAAAGCGGTATCAGTTCTTTCGCACCATATGTACTTACCGCATTTGCGATCAGAGAAAGTACTGCAAATGGTGTCAGATCTACTACAAATTCCACTACTACGAACATCAGCTTATTCGCTGAATCAATGAAATTTTTGAATGACACTGCCGCCTCTTTCTCTCGTTCCTGTAAGTAAACAAGCGCAACTCCTACCATGATCGTAAAGACGATAAACGGGACAATCTCGCCGTTTGCTGCATGTGAAACAACATTTTTCGGAAACAGTCCCACGATCGTATCGAGAAAGGAAGGAACTTCTTTTGGCTCATAATCTGTAGGCAGTGTAAAATTGATTGACTGTCCTACTTTCAGACTTCCCGCAATGATCAATGTCAGTAACGATGCTGTGAATGTATTTGCGACCAGCCAGAAAATACTTTTAAACCCGATTGTCTTTAATTTGCTGATATTATCCAGTGACGAAATACTGGAGATAATACTTACAAACAGCAACGGAATAACCAGCGCCGAAATCAGATTTGTATAGATTCTTCCGAAAACCGCTGTCAGCTCCACATGTCCCTTAAATACGATTCCGATCACGATACCGAATACAAGGGCCAGTATTGTCAGTATTCCGAAATCCACATTCTTTTTTCTTCCCAGATAGGACAGCAGTACAAACAGAACTACTGTAATCGTCACTGCCGCTATCGCTAAAACATCAACATCCATTATTTTACTCCTTTAAATGCCGCATCAAGATCTTCGATCAAATCTTCTACTTTTTCAATTCCGATCGAAAGCCGGATCGTGTTTGGTTTGATTCCCTGATCTAACAATTCTTCCTCCGTACACTGGCTGTGAGTGGTGGTTGCCGGATGAATCACCAGAGATTTCACGTCTGCTACATTTGCCAGCAGGGAAAAGATAGACAGCTGATCGATAAATGCCTGGGCCGTCTGCGCATCTCCCTTAATCTCAAAAGTAAAGATAGAGCCGCCTCCGTTCGGGAGATATCTCTTATATAATTCATGGGTTGACTCCGTTTCCAGTGAAGGATGGTGTACAGCCTCTACCTGCGGATGATTCGCAAGATACTCCACGATCTTCAGCGCATTGCTCACATGCCGCTCAACACGCAGAGATAATGTCTCCAGCCCCTGCAGGAAGATAAAGGAATGGAACGGAGAAAGTGTTGCACCCGTATCACGCAGGATCACTGCACGGATATAGGTTACAAATGCCGCACTGCCTGCTGCATCTGAGAACGATACACCATGATAACTCGGGTTAGCTTCTGAAATCCACGGATATTTGCCGGATGCCTTCCAGTCAAACTTTCCACTGTCAACGATCACGCCTCCAATCGCTGTTCCATGACCGCCGATAAATTTCGTTGCGGAGTGAATCACCAAATCTGCGCCATGTTCGATCGGACGGATCAGATACGGCGTTGCAAATGTAGAATCTACTACCAACGGAATATTGTGTCTGTGCGCGATCTCTGCCACCTTCTCCAGATCGATCAGATTTGAATTCGGATTTCCAAGTGTCTCTACAAATATCGCTTTTGTATTTTCCTGAATGGCTGCCTCAAAAGATCCTTCTTTCTCAGGGTCCACAAACGTTGTTGTCACATCGTTTGTGAGCGGAAGAGTATGCGCCAGAAGATTGTATGTGCCGCCGTAGATGGTCTTGGATGCCACAATATGCTCTCCCGCCTTTGCAAGTGCCTGAAATGCATAGGCAATTGCTGCCGCACCGGATGCTACAGCCAGCGCTGCCACACCGCCTTCTAATGCTGCAATACGCTGTTCGAAAATATCCTGTGTCGGATTTGTCAGTCTTCCATATATATTTCCTGCATCACGGAGTCCGAAGCGGTCTGCCGCATGCTGTGAGTCGTGAAATACATAAGAGGTTGTTGCATAGATCGGGACTGCTCTTGCATCTGTAACCGGATCTGCCTGTTCCTGTCCAATGTGTAATTGTTTTGTCTCAAATCCCCAGTTTTTAGAATCTCTGATATCTGCCATTTCTATTTCCTCCTTCTTTGGAATCTGTTTCTCCCTTAATTCCTTGTAATCATATTAACATAGTAGGATTTATTTGTCCAATATAGATTGAGAATATCCTGTTATAGATTTATTTTATAGCAGACTCATTGCTTTCTATGGCTGCTTTAACCGTATCCAGAAACATTTCATGTATTCTGTTGTCCTGATCTAATTCCGGATGAAATGCCAGCCCAAACTGTGTCCCGTATTTTACCGCCACGATCCGATCATCTACTGCCGCAAGAACTTCTACTCCTTTTCCAACTTTTTCAATATATGGAGCTCTTATAAATGTCATCGGTATTTTCCCGATTTCCTTCATTTCCTGTACTGTACGGAAACTTCCAAGCTGTCTGCCATAACCGTTTCTTTTCACCGCTGCCGGCAATGTTGCAAAATAAATATTCCGGTCATTTGTCAAATTTTCCGCCAGAAGGATCAGGCCGGCACAAGTTGCCAGCACCGGCAGTCCTTCTTCGATTTTCTGCTTCAATATCTGATACATGTCCAGCTCTTTCAGAAGTTTTCCCTGCACAGTACTCTCACCTCCGGGAAGGATCAATCCATCAAACGGTTTCATCAGGTCCTCTTTTTTGCGGAGTTCCATACATTCTATTCCCAGGTCTTCTATTTTCTTCCGATGTTCCGCAAATGCTCCCTGTACTGCAAGTACTGCGATCTTCATTCTATCTGCCCCTTTCCGCCATCAAAAGTTCTATCTCCTGTTCATTAATTCCTACCATTACCTCTCCCAGATCCTCAGAAAGCTCTGCCAGCATCCTGTAGTCTTCAAAGTTTGTTACCGCTTTTACAATTGCTTCTGCCCGCTTTCTCGGATCTCCTGACTTAAAAATACCAGATCCCACAAATACGCCTTCTGCACCAAGCTGCATCATCAGCGCCGCATCCGCCGGAGTTGCGATGCCTCCCGCCGCGAAGTTTACAACAGGAATACGTCCGTTATGATGTACATATTCAACCAATTCATACGGCACATTTAGGGCCTTTGCTTCCTCAAACAACTCATCCTCCCTCATGGAGACCAGTTTTGCAATTTCCCGCTTCATCATTCTCATATGTCTGACTGCCTGTATCACATCTCCTGTTCCCGGCTCTCCCTTTGTACGTATCATAGAAGCTCCTTCATTGATCCTTCTAAGCGCTTCTCCCAAATCTCTTGCACCACATACAAATGGTACCTGGAATTTGCGTTTATTAATATGATAAACATCATCTGCCGGAGAAAGTACTTCACTCTCATCGATATAATCAATTTCGATTGCCTCTAATATCTGTGCTTCAACAAAATGTCCGATCCTGCATTTTGCCATAACTGGAATGGATACTGCTTCCTGAATTTCCTTGATCATCTTCGGATCACTCATTCTGGATACTCCGCCCGCTGCACGGATATCAGCCGGAATCCTTTCCAGCGCCATCACTGCACATGCTCCCGCCTCCTCTGCAATCCTTGCCTGTTCCGGTGTTGTCACATCCATGATCACTCCGCCTTTTAACATCTGTGCTAACTGCTTGTTGAGCTCATATCTTTCTGCACTCATTTGCTGTACCTCCTCTTAATTGCTATCATTTTTATATGAATACTACATTAAGATTGGCTTTTCTTAAATATCCAGTTTTAACGTTTTTAACCATGCCAGTTTTAAAAACCAAAAAATCTCCCTCTATTATTTCCAGTATTTTTCCACTTCCTGCTCAGCCTCTTGGAAAGAAAGCTGAAACTTTTCCTGCATCTTTGCACATACGTTCTCTTTTTCCATTCCCATTTCCTGTAATAATTCTACAGTGGCCTGTCTTCTGCCTTCTTTTCTGCCTTCTTTTCTGCCTTCTTTTCTTCCTTCTTTCAATCCTTCTTTCAGTCCTTCTTTCAGTCCGGTCTCTTTATAAATCGTAGAAAAATACTGATGATCCCGGATCATACGCTCTCTTTCTTCGTATTCCAGACGTTTTTCCTCATCTGCGCTGATTCGATTCAAATCCTCATAGGCTTTCTTAATATATTCGTTTTTTTCTGCTGCCATTTCAAACTCCTCCTTAGTCTCTGCATTGATGAACTGAAGCCATTTCAGCAGCTCTGTCTCGGGATAATCATGTTTTGCCAGCTTCGGAAGCTCCAGTGTATGAATCTCAACTTTATCACTGTACAGCTTTCTCCCCTCATCTGACCAGAAGTGAAAGCAGGAATAATATTCCTCATCATCAAACATGGTAAAATTTAAAATCCCGATATGAATGCATTTCTCTAATTTTTGATAATTCTCTCCCGGTTTCAGCTGATCTGTAAACATCTTCCCTAAATAGAACAAGGTGCGCTCTGCCCAGTATTCACTGAATGTCACTTGAATTTCGATGTCGATCTGTTCCCTGTTATTCAACAGAACCCGTACATCCAGAATCCCCAGCTTCTCATCTTTATCCTTCTGACGCAGATGAGATGGTAAAATCCTGCTCTCAATAACATCTTCCACATTGATTCCAAGTACCGCTGCCAAAAATGCGTTGCGTACCTCTTCATCTTCCATCAGCTCTTTAAAGCAGAAATCCACCTTTGGCTTCATTAAAAATTGTGTTGTTTTTTCTTTTTTCATACATGCTCCTCCTTGGTTCTGATGAAATCCAGAATATTTTGATGAGCATGTAACTGTATTTTGACTTTATTATAACTTTTGATACGATATTTCACAATTGCAAATACAGACAAACTCCCTTTATTCTCTTATCCATCTTTTCTACATTTTGATTTGGGAATTATATTGAATGGCACCTTCTGCCATATTGGAAATTTGAAAGGGATTCCTTTCAAGATTGATTTTATTATACTTGAAATTTTGTATGGATACAATGAAATTTCCGTAAATATATTATAAAAAAACAAGGAAGCTGTGCCTTTTGCGCAAACTTCCTTGTTTCTTTTCTCTATAAATTCCAGCGTTTTCCCTGAGATACTCTCAATCGGTTCATGGCTCTTGCCAGAGATGCCTGGGAATGGTAATACTCCTGAATGCTCTGTTTCTGGCGGATTCTCTCTTCTGCACGCTCTTTCTGCTCCTGTGCATGACGGATGTCGATTTCTTCCGGTTTCTCCGCGGTATCTACCAACAGTGTCACACGGTTGTTGACTACCTCTGCAAATCCCCGGCCAAACGCAACTTCCATCCAGTTTCCTTCCTCGATTTCCATACGTCCCATTCCGATCGTCACTGCGATCACCATATTTTCATGGTTTGGCAGGATTCCTTTTTCTCCATCCGGCGCCGGAATCACAAGCTTTCTGCAGCGTCCTTCGTAAAAAACCCTGTCACTTGCGATGATTTTCAAACCAAATGTATCCATATGCCACGCTCCTATTCTGCAGCTTCCTCAGCTTTTGCCTTTGCAATGACATCGTCAATCGTTCCTACATTGAAAAATGCAGATTCCGGATAGGCATCCATCTCTCCGTCAATGATCATCTTAAATCCACGGATTGTCTCTTTTAACGGAACATATTTTCCAGGGATTCCTGTAAATGTCTCTGCTACAAAGAATGGCTGAGACAAAAATCTCTGGATTTTTCTCGCACGCATAACAGTTGCCTTATCTTCATCTGACAACTCTTCCATACCAAGAATTGCAATAATATCCTGCAGTTCTTTGTATTTCTGAAGAATTGCGATGACTTTATTTGCCACTTCGTAATGCTCTTCTCCGACTACATCTGCTTCCAGGATACGGGAGCTGGATTCCAGTGGATCTACCGCCGGATAGATACCCTGCTCTACAATCTTTCTGGAAAGCACGGTCGTTGCATCCAGATGCGCAAATGTTGTCGCCGGAGCCGGGTCAGTCAAATCGTCCGCCGGCACATAAACTGCCTGTACGGAAGTGACAGATCCGTTCTTTGTAGAAGCGATACGTTCCTGTAATTCACCCATTTCCGTTGCCAGTGTCGGCTGATATCCTACTGCAGACGGCATACGCCCAAGCAGTGCGGAAACCTCAGATCCGGCCTGTGTAAAACGGAAAATATTATCGATGAAAAGAAGTACGTTCTGATGCTGTTCATCACGGAAATATTCTGCCATTGTCAAACCAGTCTCAGCCACACGCATACGCGCTCCAGGCGGCTCATTCATCTGGCCGAATACCAAAGCAGTCTTCTCCAGAACACCGGACTCTTTCATTTCAGACCAGAGGTCATTTCCCTCACGGGAACGCTCTCCGACTCCGGTAAAAATAGAGTATCCACCGTGCTCTGTCGCAATGTTTCGGATCAATTCCTGGATCAGCACCGTCTTACCGACTCCTGCACCACCGAACAATCCGATCTTACCGCCCTTTGCATATGGTGCAAGAAGGTCGATGACCTTGATTCCCGTCTCCAGGATCTCTACTACAGGGCTCTGATCTTCAAATGTAGGCGGTTCTCTGTGGATCACCCATTTTTCTGCATCCTCGATCTGTTCTCCATTATCAATTGTTTCACCTAATACATTAAACAGTCTGCCCAGTGTCTTCTCACCGACAGGAACTTTGATTCCTGCTCCGGTGGCTGTTACTTCCATATCTTTATGCAGTCCTTCACTGGCAGCAAGCATCAAGCAGCGCACCTCATTGTTTCCAAGGTGCTGTGCAACCTCCATGATGCATTTCTTTCCGTTGTTTTCAACTTCCAGAGCATCTTTGATATAAGGAAGATTGCCGTCTTCAAATACTACGTCAACGACAGGTCCCATAACCTGTACAATTCGTCCTTTATTCATATGCTATTCTCACTTCCTTTTCTGCTTCTGCGCCTTCGCACCGCTGCAAACTTCCGTAATTTCCTGGGTAATTGCAGCCTGTCTGGCTCTGTTATATACGATTGACAATTCCCGGATCAGGCTCTGTGCACTGTCTGTCGCAGCTTTCATTGCCATCATACGGGCATTGTGTTCACTGGCATATGCCTCTACCAGACATCCGTAGACCATACCAATGACATAGTTCGGAACAATACTGTCCATTACACTGTCCGCAGACGGATACAGTTCAATTGCCTCCCGATACATATTCAGAGGCATCCTCATACTTCCAAAGTCTTTGGTCTCCAGCGGAAGCAGCTTCAATTTTTCCGCATCTGCCTGTACAGAATTCTCCATGCGGGTGTATACAACATACACTTCATCCAGCTCCCCTGCCAGAAACTGATCGATCACCGACCAGCCAATATCTCTGGCACGGTGCATAGTCGGTTTCTGAACGGTATACTGGAAATTTGTGTCAATCTCTACATTATGTTTTGCAAAATAATGCCGTCCCAGCTCACCTACAACAAAGAGCTTGTGAATCCCCGGCTGTGCAAGGATCTCTTCTTCCAGCTTGATAATATTATGATTATAAGCTCCGGCAAGTCCCTTGTCTGCCGTAATTACAATCGAACCGATCCTTTTCTGCTCTGCCGGGATATCCTGGCGGGCATCAAAATAAGAATGCCGAATCTCTGGCACATGGCGCAGGATACGGGAAATCTCACCCTGAAGTCCATAAAAATACGGCTCTGTATCCGCCAGTTTTTTTCTGGCCTGCGTCATTTTTGAAGAGGAAATCATATACATCGCATTTGTGATCTTCATCGTATCTTTTACGCTGTTGATGCGGCTCTGTATTTCTCTGATATTTGCCATATTAACACCTGCTCTTCTTGAATTCCTTTGCGGTCTCCACGATCTTTTCGATCAGTTCTTCTGTCAGTACCTTTTTCTCTTCGATTTCCTGTCCGATTTCCGGATAATCTGAATCGAAATGACGAAGCAGGTCTGCCTGGAACTGTTTGATTTTTGCTTTTTCTATTCCAAGCATCACTTTATGTGTAGCAGCACACAATGTGATGACTTTTTCATGCAGACTGAGCGGATGGTAAAGAGGCTGCTTCAAAAGCTCCATCAGACCGCTTCCGTACTCAAGCTGCTCTTTTGTTGCAGCATCCAGATCTGAACTGAACTGTGTGAACACTTCCATCTCACGATACTGTGCCAGATCGATACGGATACTTCCGGATGCTTTTTTCATTGCTTTTGTCTGTGCGGCACCACCAACACGAGATACGGAAAGACCTACGTTTACGGCCGGTCTCATACCTGCCGCAAACAGATCACTTTCCAGGAAGATCTGTCCGTCTGTAATAGAAATTACGTTGGTCGGGATGTATGCAGATACATCTCCTGCCTGTGTCTCGATGATCGGAAGTGCTGTGATAGAACCTCCGCCCTGCTCTTCACTTAAACGGCTGGAACGCTCCAACAATCTGGAATGCAGGTAGAATACGTCTCCAGGATATGCCTCACGTCCCGGAGAACGTCCAAGAAGCAGAGACAGTGCACGGTAGGCTACCGCATGTTTGGACAGATCATCGTATACGATCAGCACATCTTTTCCCTGATACATAAAATGCTCTGCCATTGCTGTTCCTGCATACGGCGCAATATACTGAAGCGGCGCACAGTCACTTGCTGTGGAAGATACCACGATCGTATAATCCAGTGCATCATTGTTCTTCAATGTATTTACGACTTTTGCAACAGTAGAAGCCTTCTGTCCAATCGCCACATAAATACAGATCACATCTTTTCCCTTCTGATTCAAGATTGTATCCAGGGCAATGGATGTCTTTCCTGTCTGACGATCTCCGATGATCAGCTCTCTCTGTCCGCGTCCGATCGGGAACATCGCATCAATAGAAAGGATTCCTGTCTCCATCGGCACACTGACCGATTTTCTGTCAATGATTCCCGGCGCCTCCTGCTCGATCGGGCGGTAATCATCTGCTTCGATCTCACCCTTTCCGTCGATCGGAGCCCCCAGTGCATTGACAACTCTTCCTACATATTTATTTCCAACCGGTACACCGGCCTTTTTTCCTGTACGAGTTACTTTTGTTCCTTCTTTGATATCTGTGTCCCGTCCAAAAAGAATGACTCCGATTTCATTTTTCTGAATATCCTGTACCATTCCTTTCAAACCCGTATCGAAGGTAACAATCTCTCCATACATTGCGTGATCAATCCCATAAATAGTCGCAATTCCGTCACCTACAGCAACGACTGTTCCCACTTCGCTGTCTTTGCTCACACTGTCAAAATTTTCTATCTCTTCTTTTAAAATAGAAATAATTTCATCTGAATTGATTGAACTCACCTTGTTCACCTCCAGGTTAATTTTTGTCCTAGTCTGTCCAGACGTCCTTTCAGACTCCAGTCATATTCATCGCTTCCTGTGCGCAGAACAAATCCGCCAAGCAGCGTACTGTCTGTCTGAATCTCAATCCTGGCCTTGCTCGCTTCATATTTTTTACAAAGGAACGCTTCCATATTTTTGAGCTGCTCGTCACTGGGCAGCTCTACACATGTCAATACGGCACTTAAGATCCGATCCTGCTCGTCACAATATCTGTCATATGCAGCAAATATCTCCGGAATCAAATCCATTCTCTCATATTTACATGCCACTTTCAGGAAATTTCTCATTTCCTGCGGAAATACCTTGTCGATCACACGTTCTTTCTTCTGTGCCGGAATTGTCGGATTCACAAACACATCATGAAGCTGCGGTACCTCCTCAAATATCTCTCTTGCTTTCTGTATGGCTTCCTTCGGAACATTCAGCTCATACAACACCTGTGCATACCGCATTGCTGCAGATGAACAGTACATCTGACTAGTTGTTGTCTGTGTCTTCATGAGCTTCACCTACTTCTTCCAGAAACTTATCATATATTTCCTGATTATTGCCTGTCTGTTCTGCCACGATCTTCGCTGCAGCTGTCATTGCAAGTCCTGCGATTTCAGACTGGAGTGCACTCATTGTCTGCTCTCGTTCTACACGGATATCCGCCTTGGCAGACTCGATGATACTGCCTGCCCTGGCATCCGCCTCCTCTACAATACGTTCATACTCTGATTTGGCGTCCTTACGTGCTTTCTCTACGATCCGCACAGATTCTTCTTTTGCCCCGCCAAGTGCCTGCGCATATTCTTCCTTCATCTTCATCGCATCTTCCTGTGCATTCTGGGCATTTTTCAATCCGTCTTCGATCAGCTGACGGCGCTTTTCCATAATGTCGGTCACAGGCTTGATCAAAAACTTCTTTAATAAGAAAGCCAGGACGATCAGGTTAATCATGGTATATAGAAAGTTCATATCAAATCTCAGCACTTCCCACACCCGCCTTTCCTGTTAATTCTATTTGCTTATTTTAAGAAGAATACGATCAGAATACCAATGATAAATCCATAAATTGCAGTTGCCTCTGCAAGTGCACAACCAAGGATCAGGTTCTTGCTGATCTTGCTTTCAGCCTCTGGCTGTCTTGCGATTGCATCCACTGCTTTTCCTGTTGCGATACCAATTCCCACTCCTGCTCCAATACCTGTTAATACTGCGATTCCTGCTCCAATTGCAATCAGTGTTCCCATAATTCTAATCTCCTTTTTTATTCTTTTATTTGTTCAAAAATTCCGTTTCTATTCCTGTTCTTCTGTCATAAACAGTGCTGTCAGAAATACAAATACATATGCCTGAATCAGACCGTCAAAAATATCGAAATAGAAATTCATCGGAAGTGGTATAATCAGCGGAACAAATGCTTTTAAAAGTTCCATTACCACAAATCCTGCCAGCATGTTACCAAACAGTCGCATACAGAGCGACAATGGGCGGATAAAAATTTCCAGAATCATAATCGGTGCAACCACCGGCACCGGTTTGGCAAAATGCTTGACCCAATGTTTCATACCGTTTTTATGTATTCCTGAATATTCGATCAGGCACATACTCATCACGGCAAGTGCTGCTGTTACATTCAGATCTTTTGTCGGCGGCTTAAAGCCAAGCAGACCAATCATGTTGGCGCACGCCAGATAAAGAAGAACTGTGATCAGATACGGTATATATCTTTTGTTCCCTTTACCGAGGATCCCTTCAAAGAAATCCGTTGCCCAGTCAATTGCAGCTTCCAATGCCAACTGAACTTTTCCCGGGTTTTCTACCTTCAGATTTCTCACCAGAATCAATGATAATCCAACCAGAACCGCCATAATGATCCATGTAACAACCACGGACTCCGAAATTCCGCCGAGAACCGGAAGTTCAAATACTGTTTTACAGTTCAGCTCTTCCATCAATTCTGTTGCTAAATTTTCCGTATCGCTCCCTCCCTTTCCTGTCTCTTTTTTTAATTACTGCCCTTTGGGGGTCTTCCCTTTTCTCTTCCAGGTGGAGGCCTCTTACGAGCATAAAAAAGGAAATTTCATGCTTCGAAATCTCCGTACTGTAATCCCTTTTCAGACAGCGTGCCTAAAAAGTTATCTAAATCCTACTCCCAGCAAGTGGGTTTGTCAACAAAAAAAATTTAGAGTTTTATTTTTCCGATCGTACTCTTTTTTTGTCGAAATTCCCAGTGTTTTAAAATACGTTTTTTTCTTTTTTTAGGAATATTTCAACCTTATTTTACTGACTTTTCGTCATTTTTATTTTATACCATTCCTTTTTCACTAATATACAGTAATTCATTTGCACTTTTTTCATCAAACTTCCATAATATTGTGAAATACCTGTCATTCTGTTTGTGGAAATACTCTCTGAAACCATAAAAAAAGAGGACTTTCTGCACATAGAAGCACAATTCTGTGTACAAAAAGTCCCATTTCCACCTTATTCTCTCTTTTGAGACTGCATTTTCTCCTTATTTTCAGACTCTTCCAGAGATTGTTCCCTTGCAATTTTAAGGAAATCTCTCTCTGCTCTTTTTCTTCTCGGAATAAATCTGCCTGCAACGCCCTTTCCACGGCTTCTCACATAGAAAAATCCAATCACTGAAAAAACTGCTGCACCGATAAAATTCACAAACAAGTCTTCCATTGTGTCGATCAGTCCGATGTCCAGATATCCGCCCACCCCCAATGGCTGTCCATTGATCAGCACTTCCCTGATCTGATCGATCGTCACCGGAACATTTCTTCCGTCCGGATTCAGCATGACCGATGTGATTGCAAAAAGAACCGTATCCTTCTGCATATCAAATCCCAGAATCTGATCCATGCCAAATTCAAAAAACTCCCACACAACTCCAATTGTCATAGAAAAACAAAATGCCACAATCGCAGTAAACACCGGTGACAGATGAAAGACTGTACGCTCACTCCGATTGAGTAAATCAACCAGTGAAAATCCGATTGCCGCTGCCAGAAATCCATTCAGCGTATGCAGCACCGTATCCCAGAACGGAAACAGCAGATAAAATTCATTGATCTCACCTAATATCTCCGCTGCAAATATAAAAAACAATACGATGATCTCCAGCGTTGTAGGCAGCTCTATTTTAAACGTTACCTGCACAAAACTTGGAACAATCAGAAGCAAAAGTGTCAGAATGCATAAAAATACGTTTTCATAATTCTGATTTAAAACCTGGAGCACCAGCATCACGATCACAAGAATCCGCAAAATAAGATACACCATAAATGAGCTTTTATGTTCCCTGAGTTCCATTTTTATCGCTTCCGCCATATGGCGGAAATAGCCGTTTTGTTTTTTCTCTTTCTTTTCTTTCATTCCCCGCTCCCTTTCTGCTCTTCTGTATCATTTCAAACGATACTTCCATTTCCTTTACACTTAAGAATATTATAGAAAGATAACATCGGGATTGCAAGATTGTTCTGTTGGGGTGCCTTCATTGCATTCATAACATTTGTTGCTTTGGATTTTGAACATCCTAACCATTCCATAATATTTACCTGTCCAAATGGTTTGTCTACTCCACTTTCCAGAAATACCCTGCCACTATTCTCAATAAATTTCTCCGTAATCTCTGCTTCCTTGAATAATGGCAAATACTTTTCAAAAGTGTTGCTTACTTTTTCATTAGCGTTGCTTACCTTTTCTTTAGCATTGCTTACTTTCCTGACTTTGCAATAAATTATATCTTGCACTTTCTTTTTGTTTTCTCTAAACTGAAACTAAAATAATTGTTACAAAGGAGAATTTCATGCAGCATCCCTTTCCTTATGAAGTCATATACAGTGACAGAAAATCCCTCGCAATTCAGATTACTGCACAGGCGACGGTCCGTGTCCGGGCACCCAAAAACTGTCCTGCCCCGACCATTGATACATTTCTTTACGAAAAGCAAGCCTGGATCCTAAAGCATCTGGACTCGGCATCTCAGCGTCTTGAGCAATCTTCTGAAAAACCTCAGATTTCTGAAAATGACCGGAAACGATACATCCAGCTTGCACGGGATATTTTTACACGCAAGACAGAATATTATGCCCGTATCATGGGCGTCACCTACGGCCGTATCTCCATCCGGGAACAGAAAACCCGCTGGGGAAGCTGCTCCAGCGCCGGAAATTTAAACTATAACTGGCGTCTGATCTTCGCTCCGGAAGAAATCGTGGACTACATCGTTGTACATGAACTCGCCCACCGTCTGGAAATGAATCACTCAAAAGCATTTTACCGTATTGTAGAATCCGTTCTTCCTGATTATCAAAAAGCCCAAAAGTGGCTGAGAGAAAATGGACGAAATTTATGATCTCCCTACATCTGCTTCCTCACCACCCGGTATTCATCTCCCATCTGATAATATGGGCATTCCCGGAAATCTCCCTGCACGAACCTCACCATCTCATCTTCATCCAGATCCTGCGTGCAGACATAGCACTCATAATCGTCATCATATTCATAATTCATGCAGCTTTCGCAGTTTGCCGCTGTTTTTCTGCCTCGCATCTTATACCTCCCCCAGTTCTTTTAACACCTGATATACGTAAGAAACAGGAAGTCCTACGACATTGAAATAGTCCCCTTCGATCTTCTCAATGAATGCGGAAAATCTCCCCTGAATTCCGTAAGCCCCGGCCTTATCCATAGGTTCTTTGCTCTCTACATATTTCTGGATTTCTTCTGTGCTCATCGGATTGACAGAAACTTTTGTTTCCACTGCGTGGCTGATTACCGTTTTTTCTCCGTTTTTATCAAAATCCAGAACCGCAACACCCGTATATACCTGATGTGTATCTCCCTGCAGTGACCGGATCATCTCAAAGGCCTCCTGTTCATCCTTTGGTTTTCCCAGAATTTGTTCTTCATGCACAACGATCGTATCCGCACCGATCACGATCACATTCCTTGTCTGGATCTCGGATGCCACATTTTCCGCTTTCATCAGCGCCAGCTCTTTTACAATCTCCTTTGGAACCGTATTTGTATACACTTCTTCCTTATTGCTGACACGCACTTCAAACGGAACACCGATCTGTGATAAAAGCTCTTTTCGCCTCGGTGAAGCTGACCCTAAAATTATTTTCTTCATACTAAAAACTCCTTGTTGTACTTTGTTGTTGATAATAACACTTTTCTGCCTGTTATGGTAGACTTTCCATCCGAAAATATCGTATGATAATTATTGTTTACATCAATTATAACCTTTTATTTTGAACTTTTCACAAGGAGGAGATTCTATGGATCTTCCAGCTTCTCCCCGAGCCAAAACGGTCAGAATTTCTTTCTCTGTGGAAAGAATACAACAACTGCTCCACCCCGGAAGCGCATCTGGTAAAAGCACTGGATAAAGCAGAAACAAACGCTGTCATAGAACATACACAAGAAAAGGAGAACCACCATTTATGATTCAAATCATCATTTCACCTGCGAAAAAAATGAATATATGCGAAGAATTTCCCGGCACTGCCACCACACCTGTTTTTGCAGAACAGACAGACCTTTTATATCAGACGCTAAAGCAGATGTCATTTGAAGAATTGCGGAAACTTTGGAAATGCAGTGAAAAACTGGCACTTCAAAATACAAAAAGACTGTGCGAATTTACACCGGCTGACGCTGTCACTCCCGCTGTTCTCGCCTATGAAGGGATCCAATACCAATACCTCGCACCGGGCATCTTTTCTGATACACAGTGGGACTACGTAAACCGGCATCTGAACATTCTTTCCGGATTTTATGGTGTCCTGTGCCCTTCAGATGCTGTCATTCCCTATCGTCTGGAGATGCAGGCCAAACTGGAAACTGAGAATGCCACTGATTTGTATCATTTCTGGAACGATCAACTATATCAGGCATTGTACTGTAAATTTGAGAAAAATTCTCCGAAAGAACTCATCAATCTTGCTTCCGCAGAATACAGCAAAGCAGTACTTCCTTATCTGGCAAAAGACGTACACTGCGTCACCTGCATTTTCGGAGAATTCGTTCAGGGAAAAGTAAAGGTGAAAGCCACGCTCGCGAAAATGGCGCGGGGAGAAATGGTCCGCTGGATGGCAGAACACCAGATTCAGACTGCAGAAGATCTGAAACAGTTCACCGGACTTGGATTTGCTTTCGAAGAGTCTCTATCTTCCGGGACAGAGTATGTGTTCCTGAAAAAAGCTATCTGCCCGGAAGATTAGACTTTTCTTATTCTGCCTTCATTTCCCGGATCTCTCCGCACGCGATCATAGCGCCGGAGTTTCCGGAAGGCTGGGTTGTCATATCATCCGGATGTGCGTGTATGATAACCGCTCTTCCGATCACATCCTCGGGATGAAATCGATCTGTGTAAAAGATCAAAAATGCATTTCCGTCATTTGCCAGAAGCGAAGGCATATCTCCTGCATGCTGCGGGTGCATGGCATTTGTCGGATTGTAGTGTCCGTCCGCCTGTGCAAATGGTTCCGCTTTTGTCCCCTGACAGGTTCCCTCATGAATATGAAATCCATGAAAAGCATTTCCATCCGGCAGATTGCGGATATCGGCTGCCACGATCGTTCCATTGTGAACTCCGAAAAAATATACCATTCCCCGGATTTCTGGAAATTCTGAGCTTCCTTTGATCTCTGCAGCGGCATCCGGGATGGTCTGTATCTCTGAAAACATCTTACCACCTCCCGGATTACCATATGCAGTTTTTAAAAAATTGTTATTCCTGATGCACTCTCCATGCTTCTGTTAAAAGCTCCGGCTCTTCGATCAGACGCAGCGCACCCTTCGCCATACATTCTGTCACATACAGCATTCCCTTCTGCCCAATGCTCATTCCGGACTGTGCGGCTGCACTCCAGTGATGCAGCGGTGTACCCTTGCACATGGTCGCCGCACTGAGCATCACAGTTGGCACGGTATGACTGACTTCTGAGACATCGGTTCCGATTGCCAGCAAAACAGGTTGGTCTTCCAACGGTTCCAGACCTCCAAAATAATTTCCATCGTTGACCAGTCCCGCTTCTTTTGTGAGGCTTTCTGCAAACCGCAGCTCTTCTTCTGTATATTCTGGAAGATTGGTCTGTTCCATTGCCTGATAAAATACTTCTGCCAGCGGGCGGTTCACTTTCATCTCCTGATTGCTCGTCACAAGCTCGATCTCCACTCTCGTCCCGGTCATAAGAGCCGCTCCTTTTGCACAGTCATCCACCCGCCTGGATGCGTCCTCTGTCCGCGAACGTTTGGATGAACGGATAAAATAATTCGTAGAAGCAAAGTCCGGTACAATGTTGGCCGGTCCGTCTGTATTTGTGTACGTGTAATGAATCCGCACATCGTCTGCCACATGCTCTCTTAGGTAATTGACTCCCACATTCATCAGTTCTGCGGCATCCAGAGCACTTCTTCCAAGCTCCGGATGTTTGGAGGCATGGGCTTTGACTCCGTAAAACTTATAATTCTTCATATCCTGCGCCTGCCAGATGTCATAACTGACCCGATTCCGGTCAAACGGATGCCAGGTGATCGCCGCATCCAGATCATCAAACACCCCCGCTTCATTCATCTGGATCTTTCCGATGATGATTTCTTCTGCCGGGCAGCCATACACCCGGATGGTCCCCGGAAGATCTGATGTTTCCATCGCTTCTTTCAATGCACAGGCAGCCCCCGCGCATGCTGTGCCAAGCAGATTGTGTCCGCATCCGTGCCCCGGCGTTTTCAGCGGCTGATACGTGCAGACCGGCTTCTGGCCAAGACCCGGAAGAGCGTCATACTCTGCCAGAAATCCAAGTATCGGTTTTCCTGTTCCCCACTCTGCAACAAATGCGGTCTGAAGCCCTGCGATTCCTTTTGTGATACGAAATCCTTTTTCTTCCAGATAGTCAGAAAGACAGGCTGAAGATACGACTTCTTCTTTGGAAAGTTCCGGATGCCGAAAAATATAATCTGCTGTGTTAACCAGTTCTTCTGTGTGTTCCTGTATCCATGTGTGAATATGATCTGCTGTATTTGCGTCTTTTTCCTCGCCTGTCCATACCCCAAGTCCGCTCCCAAGCTTCTCCCCGGATAGCAGATATTTTCTGGCTGCTCTCTGCAAGCTGGTGTCCTCTGCATAGCTTCGGGGATCCGTCTCCAATTCTCCGAAAATCCTCTCTTCTGCCTCTCTCCCCTCAAAATCAACCGCAACAATATGAAACAATGTCTGGAACTGCAAAATATTAGATCCCGGCTTCATAATTTCTTTGAGCCCCGGATATAAAAGCCAGGAATGACAAAGATATACCTGCTTCTCCTTCCAGAATTGTTCTGCCTGACGAAATGAATCCAGACAGGCATCAAGCTCCAGTTTCTCTCCCTGCGGGATATGCACGCTGATCACAGGATCCCCTTTGTGAACCGATATCCCGTCTGTCTGTATCTCCCATAAAGACGGGATCCTCTCAAATTCCAGACGCCCAAGCCGAAACAGACTCATATCCAGATGTCTGCAAAACCAGTCGTACTGCGCAATCCCATATTCTCCATACGCTTTATAACAATTTTCACACCACAATGTCAGATCATAAAACGTATCCCGGTAAACCCGTCTGGAAATCCCCTGTTCACAATACCGATCATAAACCTCACAGGCCATTTTTGAAAAACAATATAAAAATACCAGCCGAAAATCTTCTCTTTTTTTCACTGCTTCATAAAACAAATTCACATCTCTGAGAAATAACTCCCGCAGCTTCTCATATTCCCCTTCTGTAATCTCCAGCTTTTCAAGCTGCCGCACAGCGTCCGGCATCAGGGATATTTCCTCCCAAAATTCCAATAATTTCATTGTGCACCTCCGTTTTTTGTTTTCCTCTGTTGATTCTATCTGTCAGCATACTTCATTCTTGTGGTATTTGCAATTCGTTTTACGTCTTCCCTTTCTCAATCAGATATCTACACAACATTTTGCACATGATCATAGAAAAATCTACTAAAAAATTGTATAATATATAAAAGTTTATGAAAGAGAGGATTCACTATGAAGCAAAATAATATGTTAGCAATGATCCTGGCGGGCGGACGAGGCACCCGCCTGCATGACCTGACAAATAAAGTGGCAAAACCCGCGGTTTCATACGGCGGAAAATACCGTATCATCGATTTTCCACTCTCCAACTGCGCCAACAGTGGAATTGATATTGTCGGTGTGCTCACGCAGTATGAATCAATCTTGCTGAACAGCTACGTTGCGGCAGGCAGACGCTGGGGACTGGATGCCAAAGACAGTGGAGTCTATGTACTGCCTCCACGTGAGAAAGCAGATTCCAATCTGGATGTATATCGGGGGACTGCAGATGCGATTTCCCAGAACATCGATTTTATTGACACCTACGCTCCGGAATATATTCTGATCCTGTCCGGTGATCATATTTATAAGATGAATTATGATGCCATGCTGAATTATCACAAAACCTGCGGTGCAGATGCCACGATTGCTGTGATCGAAGTACCGATCAAAGAAGCAAGCCGGTTCGGGATTATGAATACCGATTCTACAGGACGTATCGTAGAGTTCGAAGAAAAACCGGAACACCCAAAAAGTAATCTGGCATCCATGGGGATTTACATTTTTAACTGGAAGCTGCTTCGCAAAATGCTGCTGACAGATATGAAAAATCCGGATTCCAACCACGATTTCGGAAAAGATATCATTCCTACGCTGTTAAATGATGGGAAAGATCTTTATGCCTATAAATTTGAGGGCTACTGGAAAGATGTTGGAACAATCGACTCTCTCTGGGAAGCAAATATGGATCTTCTGGACAAAAATAATGCTTTGGATCTCAACGATCCCGCATGGAAGATCTATACGGAAGATCCGACAACACCTCCTCATTATATCGGACCAAACGCCGATATTAAACGCTCTTTCATTACCCAGGGCTGCATGATCGACGGTGAAGTCAAAAACTCCGTGTTATTTACCAGTGCCAAGATCGATACCGGCGCCAGAGTCATTGACAGTGTACTCATGCCGGGAGTGATTGTCGAAGCAGGAGCTGTCGTACAGCGCACCCTGGTCGCTGACGGAGTGCGGATCGGGAAAAATGCCGTAGTAGGCAGTCCGGACAGCGAACATATCGAACTTGTTGCAAAACGTGTGAAAGGAGCAGAATAATATGAGCAAGGCATTAGGAATCATCAACTTTTCCGGAAACCACATCTGGGTAAAAGGACTGCAGTCTTACCGGCCGATCGGTGCCATGTCCTTCCTCGGAAGATACCGTGTCATCGATTTTCCGCTTTCCAATATGAGCAACAGCGGCATTGACCAGATTCAGGTGTATATTAATCAAAAGCCCCGTTCTCTTACCGAACATATCGGAACCGGAAGACATTACAATATCAACTCCAAACGTGGAAAAGTCCGAATCCTCTTTTCTGAAAACGGGATTGAAAACAGCATTTATGACAACGAAATTGCAGCTTACATAGAAAACATAGAGTGTATTGAAAATACACCTTGCCCGTACGTGATCATTGCCCCGAGTTACATGGTATACTCCATGGACTTTGATTCACTGTTACAGAGCCATATCGACTCCGGAGCGGATATTACGCTGCTGTATCATTCTGTTGACAATGCAAAGGATCACTTCTTAAACTGTGACCTTCTGAATCTGAACCGCCAGAAAGGTGTTCTCTCGATTGAAAAAAACAGAGGAAATGCAAAGAACAGAAATATCTTCATGGATACTTATGTAATGAAAAAAGAACTGTTTATCGACCTGATCAAAAAAGGGCATGATATGTCCTCTATGTACACACTGCCCCAAGTCATCAATATAGAATGCAGCGAACTGGATATCCGCGGGGTTTCCCACCGTGGCTTCTTTGCCGCCATTACAGATTTGAAAAGCTATTACGAAGCGAATCTTTCCCTGCTCGATTTTAAATCCGCCTTCAGTCTGTTTGATGATAACTGGCCGATCTATACAAAAACGACAGATTCCTGTCCGACTCAATATTTTGAGACTGCAAATGTAAAAACCTCTTTCGTATCCAACGGATGCCTGATCGAAGGCACTGTGGAAAACTCTGTGATCGGACGTGGATGCATGATTAAAAAAGGTGCTGTTGTAAGGAATACCGTTCTCCTTCCGGGCGCTTATGTAGGAGAAGACGTTCATGTGGAAAATCAGGTGGTAGACAAGCGTGCAAAGCTCTTACACGCCAAAGAAATTATTGCAAATGTAGACAATCCGGGATATATCAAGAGGAATGATACCGTATAAAGTAAAGCAGGATGCTTAAGGATTTATTCCTTGTCATCCTGCCTTATTTTTTCTTTTATCAAAAAGTAATCTGAATTCCATTCGGTTGTAAAATTAAATCTGCAAGTTTTTCGCTGTCCAGTGAAATATGCAGAAAATTTCTGCCGGGAACTTTTATGTGATTATCTCACTCCAAACTGATATATTGTCGTGGTGTCGTATTTTTCTCCTTTTTTCAGTACCGGTGACGGGAAGCTTTCCTCATTCGCCGCATTCGGATAATACTGTGTCTCCAGACAGAAGCCGGAGTTATCGTGGTAGATCATGTTGCGTTTTCCTCTGACTCCCTCCAGGAAGTTTCCGGTATAGAACTGCACACCCGGAAGATCCGTATATACTTTCATGGTAATTCCGGACTGCTCTCCTTCCACCTCTGCAATCTTGCGCAGTGTCTGATCCCATCCATCGATGACAAAATTATGATCATATCCTTTGACCAGACGCATCTGATGATAATCCGCTGCCAGTTCTTCTCCGATCACTTTTCCTTTTGTAAAATCCATCGGAGTTCCTTCCACCGGCCAGATCTCTCCTGTCGGAATCGAACCGGTCTCTTTTACCGGTGTAAACGAAGATGCCTGCAGTCTTATCCAGTGACGTCTTACGCTGCCGCAGTTATGTCCATTCAGGTTAAAGTAAGTGTGGTTCGTCATATTCACGATCGTTGTCTGATCAGATTCTCCTTCATAGTGGATCTTCAACTCATTTTGATCTGTCAGGGTATAGGTCACGGTAATCGAGAAGTTCCCCGGATATCCCTGGTCTCCATCCGGGCTGTCCAGGTGGAAAGAAACACTGTCTTCCTCCTCTTTCACACAATCCCAGAGGCGGAACGCATAACTGTCCGGTCCACTGTGCAGGTTATTCTCTCCCTCATTTTTCGGAAGGTGATACTCTATCCCATCCAGCACAAATCCTGCGCCTTCTGTCCGGTTCGCCCCTCTTCCCACTGCTGCCCCGAAGAAAGTTCCATTCTCTTCATAATCCGATACCTTGTCATATCCGAGAACGATATCTTTTCGCTCTCCCGCAAAATCCTTCATCTCCACAGATACGATCGCTGCTCCGAGACTGCTGAGCTTTACACGCATTCCCCGAATGTTGCGCAGCGTATAGGCAGTTACTTCTCTTCCGTCTTTTGTTGTTCCAAATATTGTTTTTTCGATACTCATATGCTCTCCTGTCCGGCATTTTTTATCTTCCCCAAATGCCTGTCCTGTTTACTTCATATTGTAGCTCTGTTTTGTCTGCTCCGCAAACATTTTTTCAGGAAAGTGGGATCAGAATCCGTAGTTCAAACCAGTTCTTTTTCAGATCTGTTGTCACAGAACCACCGTATTTTGCCGCCGTACTTTTGATACTCTTCATGCCAAACCCGTGAAAGCGCCGGTCTTTCTTTGTTGTAACCGGAATTCCATTTTCAAACTTTAACTGCTCTTCACAATAATTCTCACACCGGATTCTGAGAAAATTTTTCTGCTTTGCAACCGACAGATGGATCAGCCGTTTTTCCTGTTCATTCAGCTTTTGCACACTTTCAATAGCATTATCCAGAATATTCCCAAACAATGCACTGATGTCCATATCTTCCATAAAATTCAACGCACTTCCGTCTGCCACACACGTCAGTCCGATCCCATTATTCTGACAATACAGACTTTTACTTGTCAGAACAGCATCCAACACTTTGTTCCCCGTCTTATTCTGGGCTTCATAAATCTTGATTTCTTTTTCCATCTTCTCCAGATACTCTACCGATTTTCGGCTGCCCGCTTCCGATTTCAAAAGTGCGATCTGGTGCTTCAGATCGTGATACTTCTGATTCACAATCTCAATACTCTCCTGAGAAAGCTGATAATTCTTATATTGCATCTGCAAAATATTCTGCAGTGTATCCACCTCGAATTTCATCTGCAGTTCCCGCACCTGAATATGATACGCATAGAGAACCGCCATCCCGCTCAAATCTACCAGAGTCCGGATAATAAACATTTCTGCTGCAAACTGACTGCTGAACGGACTGTCCTTGTCAATATAACTCAGGTTACTGACTGCAAATACTGCTGCTGTAATGAGCAAAACCGTAAACAGCTCCCGACGATTGATATGCATTTCTTTGCCGCCTTTTTGCATGATTGACCCGAAATGTTTTCACCGTATAATAATAGATCTGCCAGCCGAAAGATGCAGCAAATTCTCCGCTGATAAACGCCCTCGCACAGTAATATCCGGCTTCAGCAAGTGAAAACTGACAGCACCGGTAAATATAAATCAAAAACAGGGAAACTGAAACCAGCATACACGGAAGGAACAAACTGGTCCTCACCCCGGATCCGTTTCTCATTCGTGCATGTCACAATAAATGCTGCCAGCCAGTATGCCAGCGAATAATAATATCCCGGAGTATTGATCATTTCCTGTAAGATTTGCCCATGGATATTTTCCCTCATTTGACGCATTCAATCTTTTTGCATTTCCTATTGCATATTCCATATACGGATGTAAGATTTCATACATATCTTTACGATTTTTCTCATACTCACCAGCGCCAATTTGTTTTAAACACTCCGTTAGCTTTGGCCAATATTCTTCTCGATGAATATCTGACTGCATATATGAAAAATGTAATAAAAACCATAATTCTATACACTGATTAGATCAAACGGCATGAAACGTTGTTTCATCATTACTATCTGTATCACAAGATTGCAAAACAGAATCTATATGATCTGCCGGAAAATCATCCGTATCATAAACAATCCAAACATGTTTGTATACATTTGAACTTTCTTCCGCACGAGTTTTCGCTTTCTGAAATAAACTAATCGTATTATCACCTTCACCATATACATCTAACTTTATCTTCTCTGGATATTTCTTATTTATAACATCCTTTATTGAACCAAAATATTCAGGTTCTGTATCTGTTCCTTCTGTTACAATAAGGTGATACTCTGGCTGAATCTTGATAGCTCTATCCAATCTCTTTTTCATCCATTTTTTATCTAAATCACTTTTTTTCGGAGGTTTTAGGCTCAAATCCACTCACCCCCACTCAACATGTTCTGCAAATAAGGATCTGCACCATACCTACCTTCCAAATACTGCTTATCATATGCAGCTGTATTATTCACTCTTTCATTGTCTTCCCGTCTAATTTCATACAAGGAATAAACTTGGCTGCTATGGTTTTCATCCAAAGCTGCAAACCATATTTCATCTCTTCTGAATACTGTGCTTTTCATTGTAGCAATATCATGAGACGTAAATAAAAGCTGAGCTCCATATTTATTGATTTTTTTATTCTTAAACATAGATATTACGTATCGCAAAAGCTTAGGATGCAGCTTTGCATCTAACTCATCAATAATTACCAGACGTCCTTCCTGTAATGCTACAAGTATAACCGGAAGCGCTGCAATCAACTTTCTTGTTCCATCAGATTCATGATTAAACGGCAATTCATATTTCTTACCCGAAATTGTTCGTACAGTATATAACTGCTCTTCCTTTTTATCATATCTATAATCCTCTACATCAATGCCCATTTCGTTCAGCAACATAATAATCTGATTCTTTGTCTGTTCATTATCAGATACCATAATCTGCAATTCTGCAACAGGGTTCGCATAATTACGAATGATACATGACTCAAACCACTCTTGAACCTCTGTTATCACAGGTATATTATAATTAATTGCCAAAAAAGATAAAAATGGCATTTTCTCATTCACTTTGGTATTTACATTCTCTTTACTTAAAATAGTTCCTAAAGTAAGCTCTTCGCCGTCACGATAAAAAATATGTGCAGGCTTTTTGCCTCCTATTGTTTTCCGATCCAATGTTTCTGCTGATATTTCATCTTTTAAAACAGCTAAATAGTAACGGTACTCATATTTTTCTGTACGAAAGAAAATTTCAAACTCAGTAGGCTCATCTTTCGATTCACTATCAAATAAAAAAGGCTCTGCGACAACCTTTTGCTGCATAATGCCCCTCTTTCTAGTACTTCCTAAATCATGAATCGGTCTCACCACTGTTGTAATAAGACAAGATAACGCTCGGATCAAATTCGTCTTTCCGCCGCCATTTGGTCCATAAATAACACTCACAGGCAAAAGATCACTACACTTATCTTTCACAATCAAATTATCTTTGAATTCCGGAATTGCAGTTGCCTGCAAATCAAAAACAGTTTCATCTCTATATGACTTAAAATTCTGAAACGAAAACTGACATAGCATTTTTATCGCCTCCTTTTTACAGCCAGTATAACACTATTTTTTCCATGTTTCAATTTTTATATTCAATTTCATAAAAAATGTTTTTTATTTTTAATATAAAATTCGTATTTTAAGATTTTATTTTACTTCCTCAAACAAAATACGACAGAAGAGCTTCTTTTTTCGCTCTCCTGTCGTATTTTATCTCTTTGTGCTCAATGCTATTTTCAAAACTCAAACACTGCCACTCCATATGGCTGCAGCGGATATGCGATCGAATACTTCTGACCATCGCATTCCTGCTTCACCGGCTTATATACCTTCGGACGCTCCACACCGTTTCCACCGTATTTTGGATCGTCACTGTCCAGCACTAACTTCAGCTGCTTTCTGCGCGGCACACCCACCCGGTAATCCGGACGTTCCATCGGCGTAAAGTTGCAGACAAACAACAGATTCTTCTTATTATCTCTGGAGTGTCTCACAAAACTGAAAATACTGCGGAAGGTATCGTCCTTGTTGATCCACTCAAACCCTGCCGGATCCGTATCCAGTTCATACAGCGCCTTATTGTGTCTGTACAGATGAAGCAGATCACGGTACCAGTTCTGGATCTGCTGATGCGGCTCCTCCGCAAGCAGATACCAGTCAAGCTCCCGCTCTTCGCTCCACTCCCGAAGCTGCGCAAACTCCTGTCCCATAAACAGCAGCTTTTTGCCCGGATGTCCCGTCATAAACGCATAAGCAACTTTCAGATTGGCAAATTTATCAAATCCAAGCCCCGGCATCTTATTTAACATGGAACACTTCAGATGCACAACCTCATCATGCGAAAGTACCAGAATATAATTCTCGCTGTATGCATATTCCATGGAGAACGTCATCTGATAATGCGCCCCTTTGCGGAACAGCGGATCCAGCTTCATATATTCTGTAAAATCATGCATCCAGCCCATATTCCACTTCAGACTGAATCCAAGACCGTCATCCTCCGGCGCGCCTGTCACCTTCGGCCATGCAGTAGATTCCTCTGCGATCATCATAGCACCTTGATTTCTTCCCAGAACCACACTGTTCAAATGCTTAAAGAATGCGATCGCCTCCAGATTCTGATTACCGCCGTACTGATTCGGAACCCACTGTCCATCCTGCTTGCCGTAATCCAGATACAACATCGATGCCACTGCATCCACACGAAGCCCGTCCACATGATAGTGCTCGATCCAAAACAGCGCATTGGCGATCAGGAAATTCTGCACCTCCGGCTTGCTGTAGTCGAAAATCTTCGTCCCCCAGTCCGGATGCTCTCCCTTTCTCGGATCCGCATATTCAAATGTCGGCGTACCGTCAAAATCAGCCAGTCCATGGGCATCCTTTGGAAAATGCGCAGGTACCCAGTCCAGGATCACACCGATGCCATTCCTGTGCAGATAATTAATCATATAGGCAAAATCCTGCGGTGTCCCGTAACGGGAAGTCGGCGCATAATATCCGGTTACCTGATACCCCCAGGATCCGTCAAACGGATGCTCTGCAATCCCCATCAATTCTACATGAGTGTATCCCATCTTTTTCACATAATCTGTGATCGCATGTGCGAACTCGCGATATGTATAAAATCCTTCCTCTTCGGTACCCGGATAACGCATCCAGGAGCCCATATGTACCTCATAGATCGCCAGCGGATTCTCCTTTTGATCCCACTTTTTTCGCTTCTGCATCCACTGCTCGTCCGACCACTTCAGATTCGAAATATCGGTCACTCGGGAAGCCGTACCCGGACGCCGCTCCGCATAATTTGCAAACGGATCCGCCTTAAAAATCCGTTCTCCTGTCTGTGTCTCGATACAGAATTTATACAGATCCCCTTCCTGCGCTCCCGGCACAAAACAAGTGTAGATCCCAAGCGGCTCCTGACGATGCATCTCATTCGCCCCAAAATCCCATGCGTTAAATTCACCTACAACGGACACTCTCGCTGCATGCGGCGCCCATACTGCAAAATAGACACCTTCCTGCTTCTTCTGCACGGCCTTGTGCGCTCCCATCTTGCGGAAGATCTCATAGTGCGTGCCCTGTCCGAAAAGATACTGATCTAATTCTCCGATTTCATATGGCTGTAATTTCTTTTGTACGGTTTTCTGTCTTCCCATAATCCCACCTCACAGCTGCTGTTTTTTCGTATAGCTTCATTATACTTTATCTACTTTTAAAAAGAAAGTGAAAAACGACAGAATGCCGAAGAAATTCGTCTAACACGAAATTTCTTCGGCATATTGTACGAAAGATGTCGGATATTGTCTATCCTTATACTTTCGCAACTTCCTCATACTTCTTATAGTATTTTCTATAGTATCCCCCGCTCTTACGCTCCACTTTATTCAGAACAACTCCCAGGATCGGGCATCCTGCTGTTTCCAGCTTTTCTTTTGCCTCAAGAGCCAGCTTTCTCTTTACCGCTCCAGATTCAATCATCATAATTGCAGCATCCGAGCATTTTGCCACAATTGCAGCATCTATAACCATTCCAACGGGAGCGCAGTCAATAAAAATATAATCATAAATGTCACGAAAAGAGTTCAATGTATCTTTAAACAGTTCTCCGGACAACAATTCTGTCGGATTTGGCGGAACCGGACCTGCAAATAAAATATGAAGTCTGGAACTCTCTGTCGCATACACTGCTTCTGACAGACTGCACTGTCCTGACAGATAATGAGACAGCCCTTTGTCTACAGAACCGCTTTCCAACATATTGACCATCACTGATTTTCTCATATCCGCATCAATTAAAAGAACGCGTTTCCCAAGTTCCGCAAGAGATTTTGCCAGCTGATAAGTAATCGTAGACTTTCCTTCTCCGGAGAAACTGCTTGTCATCACTATCACTTTTTTATCTACCCCGGAAAATTGAATATTGGTACGAAGTGTATTCAATTCTTCTGTCATTGCATACGACATTTCTCTTTTCTTTAAAGTTACTCGCTTCATTGATTTCTCCTTTTATCTTGCATTTTTTTACTCTTTTTAATAATCTTGGCTGGGTTTTTAATAAATATCTGTTCTGCCATCTGCTGTCCGTACTTCTTACTCACATACTCTGCACATGGGAGAAGATCCGGCTTCCGGTGCACCTGATCATGAGCATCGGAAGCAATGTAATGTACTTGTTTTTTTTGTATCATCTTGTGGCAAAATTGCTTCTGCCACCATCCGCTTTTTCCCAAAACATTCGCTGACGTAAGCTGTATCTGTGCCCCCATATGCACTAGTTCCTGCACAAGTGCCGGCGTCTTTGTCAGACATGGATATCGCTCCGCATGGGCTATGATCGGTCTGTATCCGGCAGCAAGAAGAGCGTAAACCTGATTCCGAATAATCTGATAATTATGACGTCCGGAAAATTCCACCAAAACATACTCTGTTCCAGCCATTGTGGGACGTAGTCCCTTCTTCAGATCCTCCACCATATGAGCATTCGTATGGTATTCACACCCCAGATATACTCGCATCCCGGAGCGTGATCTTCTGGTTATCTCATCAATTCTTTGAAACTGCCGCTCAATCTCTCTTTGCGGCGTCTCAAACATACCTGCCCTGTAATGCGGTGTAACGATCACTGCCTGTACCTGATTTCTATATTCTAACTGTAATATCTTCGCTGCATCATACAAATCCCGGGCTCCATCATCAACTCCCGGGACGATATGACAATGCATATCAATCAATCCCTGCATCGCTGACTGCCTTTCTTTTGAATGCCAATATTTTCCATAATAAAAAAGAAATCCTCTTCTGACCTGTTATGCAGAAGAGGATTAAACTTCTATGTTTGACTACGCTCTTTTCTTTCTGGATAATCCAACTGCGCCACAAGCTGCTACTACTGCAACTGCTCCAAACAATACAACCATAGAATGTTCTCCTGTCTGAGGAGATGTTGTAGAAGCGGATGTACTCTTATCCACAACAAACGCAACCGGTGATAAAGAATTAAATGTTGCTGTAATAGTTCCCTGTCCTGCTTTGGAATCTACAACTTCCCATGCTTTTTTCTCTGTATCATAGTGAAGTACAGCAACTTTTGTACTCGTTGTCACTCCTGGTACGTTAAATCTGATCGTCACCGGAAATACTGTTCCGTCCGCAACTGTAACATCTTTTACATCTACAACAGACATTGTATCTGTATATGCACTTCCCAAGAGTGCTTTCAGTGTCTCCGGTTTTCTGACATCTGCTACTGCACTCTGATACTCTGCCGGAACTTCTGCCAGGCTTGCTGTAATCGTATTTCCATTTCCATCCACACCATTATCTTTTGTATCAACTGTAACAACTCCTGATATATTTGTCGATGGTGCTGCAAATGCTGTCAAACTTACTGATAACGCCAATACCGCTGCTGCCGCAACGCTCACTAATCTTTTCAATCTCATGATGCTTTCCCCCTTGTCCTGTGGAATCTTTTTATACTTTTTTAGAATATCACTGAAATCTGGATTTGTAAACCCTTTTCCACAATTTCTTTGCAATCTGATATATTCCATATCCTGCCATCATGCCTGACGCATTTGTGATCAGATCATCCAGCTGAAACAGACCTCTGCCGGTCAGCATCTGCAGCGTCTCGATCAGCAGACTCCCTGCGAATCCAAGCAGGAAGCTGCGCTTCCAGTTCCGGATCTGCTTCCACATCCAGGGACATATAATCCCTGCCGGCAAAAACAATAATACATTTTCGATCAACTGAATCGTATAATCCGAAGATTCCTCCAGAAGACTGAAAAAAGTCAGATCCACCCTGTCTACAATTCCGGATTCCCTCGAAAACAATGTCAGATGTCCGACTACGACCACATAAATGATCATAAGACTGCTTTTTATAATAAAAGAGACTCTGCCATACTTCTTTCTGTTGTACAAGATCATGATAAGCAGAAACACTACTGCAGCTGCCAGCCCATAAGGAATATAAGCAAACGCATCTGCGACATCTCTTTCTACACTCCCTAAAATCGCTTTCATTCATATCCCCTATGATTCTACTTCTTTGTAAAAAATATTGATGATCATCTCCTGCAGACTGGCATCGTCCACATAAAATTCATCGTGTTCTTCTCCTGCCCGAACCTCCCCCGGAACTTTTAAAATCTCAGGATTCATGTCATACGACGCTATCTTTTCCAGCATATCCAGACTTAAATCTGTCGTAATATACGGCTGTCCCACCTGCCAGAACTGACGCAGCATGGAGTTGCCGCCATCTTCCGTAGATTTCACTTTCTCCAGAAGCGCCTGTACAAACTGAGTCTGCCGCTCCATACGCTGTTCATTACTTCCAAGAACAGATGTATCACGGCTTCGAATATATTTCTCTGTAAGCTCCCCATTCAGTGTTATCGTACTTCCCTGGACAAATGCCGGATCGATCGCTGTATAATCTTCCGGAACAGTCATCGTTACTCCGCCGATCTGATCCACGATCGGAACAATTCCTGACATATTCAGCGACAGATAATCATGAATCGGAATATCATAGAGCAGATTGGATACTGCCTCCCTGGTTAGCTGACAGCTTCTTTTTTCTCCGTCCCCATACGCATACTGGGTTGCGATCTGAGCCGTCTCGGTCGCCATATAGTCCCCATCAATACCGTAAATCTTCACATCCGCCATAGAATCTCTTGATATCTCCAAAAGCGTAGTTGTCTTTTTGTCTGTATCTAACACCAACAGGACCAGACAATCTGACTGGCCACTCCGCCCGGTGTTCTCCTTAACTGTCACTACTTCATTTTTATCCACTCCCATAAACAGCATAGTGCGCAGATCTGAATTATACTTATACTTTTTCCCGTTGTATGTGATATAAGAAGAACCGTCCGTACTTTCAGGTTCTGCTGATACCTCTTCTTTTTCCTTATCCGCCTTTTTATTCTGCATCCCGGCATAAACCACTCCTGCTGCCGCTATAACAGCGATCACTGCCAGAATGATGATCACAATTTTCGCTTTATCTTTAGTCTTCTTCACTGATCAACACTGCCTCCACTAAAAATCGTTTGTCATCCTGTCCCGTCATACAAGTACTAAGTGTCAGAATCCTGCTGTCTGTATTCACAGAAACATCATCCCGGATGACATTGCCCAGATTTCTGGAATTGTAAATAGAATCCAGAAATGCCTGTCTCTGATCTGCAAACGCATAGTCAAAACTATGAAGAATGTGTCTGTCATCATATACAACTGCCGCAAAAATCTGATATGTCAACTTCTTCTCCGGTGTATAGATCACCACATTCGGATGCTGCTGCATATACGACGCATCCGCATAGTTGTGCAGATTTTGAAACATACTTCCATCTTTCATGTCATGCCCGTAGATCACGGTATTAAAATCCGTAAATTCCTTCGTGTTCCAATTCTCTGTATAAATAGACCCCGGATATCCCTCCTGCCCTTCAATCGTATGGTTCAGATAATACTCATTGTCCGCAGCACTCTGCGCAACGGGATAATTAATATTCGTCCCGTCAATCTGGATCCATGCATAAATATCCGGATTCTGATCCTGAAGCTGTGCAAAATCAATCGGAATCTCCACATGTGACTCTTCTGTCTGTGGTTCTTCCTCTTTGCTCTCCTGTTTCACAACCTCTTTCTGAAGTTTCTTGTAAACCTTCTCATTTTTATTCTGCGTAACATAATAGTATCCGATATAAAACACACTTCCAATAATCACACAAATTAAAATACCAATCAGAATCTTTCTGGATTTTTTCATAGACTTTGCCCTTTCTTTAATATATGGAAAAAGAAGCAGTGCAAGTATGTTCTCCCCGGAACACCCTCCTGCAATGCCTCTCCTGTTCTATCTCTTATGCCTCTGATGATGCACGTCTTCTCTTCTTTTCCTTTGGAATTGATGCCAGTGTATTCAGCTTCAGATATCTTCTGACGTCCTCTTCCGACTTGATCGTATCATCCAGTAAGAATAATAGCGTAAATACTCCCACTGCAAGAACTGCTCCGATCAGTCCACCCATGATCATATTCTTCTTTACATTCGGACTGACTGGATAATTTGGCTTTTCTGCCTCTTCCACACTGCTTGGCTTATCAATCACCATAACCTCTGAAATCCGTTCTGCAACAGCATCTGCCGCCGCATTTGCAATATCTGCCGCAAGCTGTGCATCTGAATTCGTGACAGTCATCCTCATCAAACTTGTTCCGGACGGATTCTCTACCATGATCATCCCCTGCAGCTGCTCCACAGAGTAATTCAGATCTTTATACTTATAATCTGCTTTCAGCTTCTCCTCAATCTTGTTCATTACCGGACGGCTCTTCGCCAGTACAGAAAAGTCCGCAGTAAGCTGCTTGCTCAGTGTCAGATCCACACCGGACATACTCACCGAATTACCAAGAACATAAATCGTAGATGTCGCCTGATACTGTGGTGTGACAAACAACTTCGTATACCCTCCGACTGCCACAGCACCAATGACCAGACACAGAAGTATCACCCACGCTTTTTTCAATAATACATGAAATAATTCTATCAGATCGATCTCCATCTCATCATTTCTCATCTGTTCTTCCATTACCTATTCTCCCATAACCACATACTTTGACTTTAATCCGCTTTAGTATAACATATATTTTTTTATTCTGAAACCGTATTATTAAACAAATTCCCAGAAAATTTTTCCATTATCATACATAAAAGCGTACTTTCCGAATATATTATAACCATATCCCAACGCAGAAAGGTCTTATATGGAACGACTTATCACAGGCGGCATTGCCTTACTTCTTATTATCACAATTGAAATTATACTATACTGCAGACTCGTGCGCGCCTCAAAAAAAGAATATCATGACGATTCCCTTTAACACTCTCTCACAATCCGACACATTTCATCAAACTGATCTTCCATCTCCTGCACCAGTCTGAACTGCGTACGGGCACGGACCAGATTGTGCTCCGGATACGCTGTCTTGAAATACGTATCTCCCTGCAGAAAATCCATCAGGAATCGAATTCCGCATTCAAATGTCATCAGTCTTGCTCCCCATGGAAGACTCTGCTTCTCTTCTGGTGTCAGCACATCTTTCGCCATCTCCAGATATCCTTTTACATAGAGCTCATACAGATTGATATCGAAATGAACCTTATCCAGATCCCGCTCATCTTCTTCTGCTGTCGATGCTCCAAAACGAATCGAATCTCCAAAATCATTGGCTGCCAGCCCCGGCATGATCGTATCCAGATCAATGATACACAATCCTTTTCCGGTCTCTGCGTCAAATAAAATATTGTTCAGCTTGGTATCATTGTGTGTCACTCGCAGAGGGAGGATTCCCTCCTCCATCTGACTCATCAGCACACCACAGTCTTTTTCCCTTGCCAGCGCAAACTCAATCTCCGGACGGCACAGACGGGCGCGGTTCTTCACGTCTCTCTGTACAGACTGTGCGAATGCTTCAAATCGTTTCACCGTGTGATGGAAATTCGGAATGGTCTCATACAGACTTTCTGCCGGATATTCCCCAAGCTGCTTCAAAAAGTGACCAAAACTTCTGGCTGACTGATAAAACTGCTCCGGACTCTCTACCATCTGATAGCATACAGAATTGGCAATAAAGATGGCACAGCGCCATGGCTGTCCTTCATCATCCTCAAAGTAGGTATCCCCGCTTTTTGTCTTGATGTATGCCAAAGTCTCACGATCCGGATCTCCGCCCTCTTTTCGAATCACATCCCGCAAAAACTCAGTCACTCCAAAAATATTCTCCATCACCTGTCCCGGTTCTTTGAACACATTGATATTGATTCTCTGCAGTACGTATAATGGCTTCTCTGTGCCATCTTCCATCGGCATATATACTGCGTAAGTCTCATTGATGTGCCCTTCCCCAAACGGTTTTACATAACTGCACTGGGGACCGAATCCAAATGCATACAGTGCATCCTCAAGCGCTCTGCTGTCCACACCTTCGATCTTTCTCCTGGTAGAGAAAATGACTTCTCCTGCCTCTACCTTCTTCTCCTGCTCGATCGTACAGTTTGCTTTTACCACACTTCCAAGCCCCACATGCGCTCCGGCGCATACCACCGAATCATGATCCACAACTGCTCCGCTGTTGACAAGCGCCGCCCGATCCACATGGGTATGCGTATTCACTACCGCGCGCTGCATAATAAAACATCCAGGTCCCAAAACCGCACTTGGACTCACAATTGCAGACGGATGCACGATTGATGGCACTTCATATCCTGCCTCCAGCAATTTGTCTGTCCAGAATAATCTCGTATGATTATTCCCAAATGCCGCCACTGCCATCTTGTATTCTCCATACTTAGCCATATAATCGCAGCACTTTCCAACTACGTCCTTTCCAAACGCCGCATCGTCAAGAAATACGATCTCCTCATACCCCAGCTGGATCGCTGTTTCCTTCACCATCTGCCCGAAGCCTCCTGCTCCGAGAATCAATAAACTTTTCATATGTTCCTCTCCTCGCTCTTTTATGATATTACGTTCAAATTCATCCTTCCAATCCATGGTACTAATAGCATTCACATATTCCTTGGAAACCTCTTTGTTTGGAATACTCACTGATTCTAAGATTCCATCATAAGTCAAATATCCTAAATGCACCAATAAAGTCAGAATATCATCCCCTTTCGTCCTCTAAAACCAGTTCCTCGTATGTAATATCTTTATTCTTTTCCCTGAAATAATATTTTTTGCAATGTTTCCAATAATTCATCCATTTCTATATAATCATGCATCTCTTCCGGCTTAAGCGTTTTCATCTTTTCTCGCATCCGTTTTTTCTTCTCGACCAATTGCATAAGCTGCCAAACTTCCCTCATAGGTCTCAAATGAAACTGAAATGCTTCCTCTGCCATATATTTTCCCGTTTTTGTTTTTCCCAGAATTGTCCCGTCTGGCTTTCTTTCCATATGCTTATCATATTCATCTGTTGCCGGATCGACAAATCCTTTTTCCTCTATAAATTGAACTTCCGCATCTTCAGACGGCCATTTAGAAGCCTTCTTTCGATTACAAACATAACAGGAATATACTAAATTACTATAATCATTTTCTCGAGACTTCGCATATTTTTTTGGCACAAAATGATCTATTTCAAACGCATTCTTAGTCACCCTTTCGGTCTTACCACAATAACCGCAGATATGTTGAAAATCTTCTCGCAATTCTGGCAGATATTCATGATAATCTGATCTTTCTTCCAATCCCAAACGCCGTTTTATAACTTTATCTCCATGTATTCTCAAATATCACACCTCTATTACTTCTTTAATAAATCATCCAATTTCCCCAATATAGAATCAATTTGTCCGCTTAAACTGGATTTCAACATCTCTGCTGGAATTTCATCTACCTCCCCATAAGATTTCAGAATACGGAATACATCCATCAGCTCCTCTTCTTCTTCCAGTGATAGCTTGTTTTCTTGTTTTTTCTTTATTATACTCTCATATTTTTCTTTATACTTTTTTATAGTATTGTCATATACTTCTGTCATCTGCTTTAGTTGATCACAAAAATCAAGAAATTCATCTTCATTCTTATCCATTATATTTCGATCACATATCGCATTTTTCACAACTAACTTTTCATCTACAGAATCTTCCGGATAACTTGTAAGTATTAAATATGGTAACCCTTGCAACGCATCTTCAAGATAAAAAGCCAATTCAGTTCCATTATAATCGTATTTAGATGATAACTGATAATCAATCAACAGACATTTTATCTGATTTTTTACAATCCAGCTCTTAATATCCGCCTTGCTTCCTTCCGGCGCAACTAAAAGTTCAATATTTTCCCGCTTTAACCGTTTTATATAATCATCCAAAAGCTCATCTGTATCATCTATAATACCAATTCTACACATTTTCCACTCCTCCTGTCTTCTTAAAAAACAGCGTTATAAAATATCCTGTTTTCTCTGTAATATTTTTAGATAAATCAATTTTTCCATTGTAATCTTGTATTGTATTATTTACAATCCATAACCCCATACCTGTTCCAATTCTTTGTCCGGAAGAGTCGCGCTTATCGGTTTCAAATACTTCCAATGTTTTTTCTGGATTTTTTTTATAGAACGGTACTAATCCGACACCAGTATCTGAATAATCAATTCTAATATATTCATTTTCTTCTTTAGCTTCTATATAGATTTTTCTTTCTTTTGTACGCACTTTATCAAAAGAAGCCGTACTATTCGTAATTAAATTTGAAATGATAGTATCTATCTCATACGGAAAGCATCGCAAATAGATTTCTTTTTTATGCTCTTCCTTAAAAATCACATCAATATGTTTTGATTGTAAAGTTTTATTCCATGAATCAACTGCCGCCTGAATAACTGGAATAATATCTACTTTTCTTCTTCTGCGTTTATCTTTTTTTACAGCTTCAATCGTCACTTGAAACCAGGAATTAAAACCCTCACGTATCTGATTTGCCTGATTAATATAATTACACGCTTCTTCCATATCCTGATCTTTTTCAATTGCATCTTTCGCCATTCTGATTTTCATACTTAATCTATGAGATAACGTTTTAAACTCATGAATATATGTGTTGGTTACGATCCCCGTCGTTGCCAGAACGCGAAGCATTTTATTTTCATTCTCTAATTCTTCAATCTGTTCATCTTTTGCATCCAATGCAATCTTAGCATATTCAGGATCTACCGACTTCTCACTGGATTGTTCCCTGTCTGATTTACTTTCCGTATGCTTTGTACTATTATTGTTTCTTTTCTTCTTTTCTTTTTTTTGCTTCTCTGCTTTTCGGTTGATATCATCCTGGATCCACTTTACAGGATGTTCCTTCTCATAAGCAGCCGCCAAAATACGGCAAACATATTGACGATCTTTTTCAAGAATACTTAAAATTCCTTTTAAAAATTCCTGAAGTAATCGAAATTCTGGTGTTTCTACAATTCCTTCTCTATTTGACTGATCCGGCAACGCCACATTAACCCGGGAAATAAAGATGGAACCAAGCATCTGATCCGCACTCACACGCCAAAGCCCATCACTGGCAACACCTGCAGGTGAACCGGTTTTTCGTCTTGCCAGCTGCAGCCAATCGTATGCTGATGACTTTGGATCTCCATACGGCCTGACACGAAAATTATCTCTATAAAGTTTAATTCCTCCAAAAGTATCTCTTACATCCATTCTGCCCGTAATATCTTTTTGATAAAAACGTTCCTGATCTTTTTTCGTTTGAGTTCGTTTTGCAAAGTACAATACTCCACTGAACGTCCCGATTTTGTTCTGCAATTCTTCAGACGCCCCCGGCACAATTTCATGAAATGGATACTCATTTTCTATAGGTACATTATGGAAAAAATTTTTTTCTTCATATAATCCCACTTTTTTTAAGATAGTATCTTCATCATTACCAAAATCATACTCATTACGCCAAAGTTTTACGTTGACGTCTTTCTCAACACCGTCTGACACCGAAAACTCTATCTTGTAATCATAAGAAAAAGACTCTAAATCACTGAATACTTCTGCTTTTTCCTCTGTATCCGTATTGTTAAAACAATATATCTTGTAAATAGAAGACAACTCGTACGGAATTAATGACGCTAAACTTTCACGTATCGTGCGGAGCAATTCATCATTCCATACATCTCTAAGGTGTGTAAGCTTAAATATCGTTCCATTTTGCTTCCATTTATTTCTTATCAGATTCACAACTTCTCTGTTTGAACACCCCGACATAAATTGCTCAAAAGACACTGTTGTTTCCTCTAATTCTGCACCTATCTCTGTGATATTTTTCCCCACCGAAAATGAATCCCAATCAACTGTCCACAATAATTTTGTCCGATTGTCCACCGTCCCAGTAAGCATTTGACATCTATCAGCAATTCGATCCAAAGCAAAACGACCGATTCCTTTTTCCCCAGTCTGTATACGTCCTTTATTTGAAACAAATGTATTTTTTTTGGATGATCGTCCAATAGTCATCCAATGTTTCTGTATTGTTAATGCAGTCATCCCGCATCCATTGTCTGCCAGGTATAATACATTTTCTCTTTTATCATAATACAATACACAACAAGAAGCATCTGCATCATACGTATTCTTTACTAACTCGATCACTGCACCTTCCAGTTTTGATACATTTTCACGCCCAATCAATCGTGCTGTATATGCATCCACATTAAAAGGTATCTTTGTCATATTTACCCCTCCTCCGGTATTATTTTCTTTCTATCATATAGTCTTTAATATCATCTACTGAAATTCTATAAGAGGTAGGTGTTGTAGGTGTCCCACATATCTTTACATACTCATAAAACGCTTGACTTTCCAGAATTTTTTTAGCCGCCTTTAATTCCAACTCACTGTTTTCTTTACACTTTATAAAATACCCTGCATATGGAATTGCATCCACTCCAGCCTCATACACATGTATTTTTTTTGTAATGACCATAGGAATTATCAATTTTTCTCCCAATACTCTTGTGACTGCCTGACTTCGTCCATATTGAAACCAAAGTGCATTTTTATCAGCTTTTCTTTTCTCCAATTTTTCTGCAAATTGTTGTAGATAAGCAGCTGCCTCTGGAAACTCCGTTCTAAATTCCTCTATCGTATAATCATTTTTTTTACCATTTATTACTCGATACGGGAAAATAATTTTATCCTTCTTATCCTTTTTATTTAAGCTTTTTGTACTTGCCGCGTCTCTCACCAACGCTTCTTCAATTTTATATTCTCCTACCAGATAGTAATGATCTCTATACTCATATTCTTTTAAGATAAATGCTTCATTTAACAAAGTAGCTACACTATTTGTCACATCAAAAAATTCACTAAATTTTATTCCGTTAACATTCTGTTTTCCCAATATAATCCATTTGTTTCCAAGTCTGTCCTTTGGTATATCAAGCACACGTTTTTCAGCTACCAGATGATAGGTGAAATACGACTGCCTTTTCGGCTTTTCGCAAACAATAATAACCGATGAAGTCAAAGCTTCCGGAAATATTTTAATGGTTCTATAATCATAAATTTTTGTCGTATATGGCAGTATAAATCTTCTTAATTCTCCTGCAAACTTATTTGTCATGATACTGTATGGAACCAAATAGACCATTTTCCCATCATCTGCCAATACTTTTATGCTTGCCTCTATAAAGGCATAACAATAATCACTTCTTCCATGCTTACACGTTTTGAAACTTCTCTTCAATAAATCTCTTTGTGTATCATCCATATCATGATATGTAATATATGGAGGATTACCAATCACGTAATCAAATATATTTGTAAAAGATTCCTGTAAAAAATCTTTATTCTGGATATTCCACCGTATTCCTTTTAATCCATATGAATGAACCAGTTTATTTAATCTTTTTTTACATCTCTTTATGCAGCTTTTATCTACTTCATATGCAACAATGTCTCTGTTAAGCCCTACCTTGATATCATCAAGGGAATATTTTTCTTTTTTAGCATCCTCAATATATCGTGTTACAATTTCCAGTAAAATATTTCCCTCTCCACACGAATTTTCCAAAACTCTCTTTCCATAAAGCTTTTTTGAATAACCTATATAATCTAACATATGTATTACATATTCCTGCGGGGTTGGGATTTGACAGTTACTCGCCATAATTTTTAACTTCCTTAATCATAAATTCTGCTACCATATTGCCTGAACTTCCTTTAATATAAACGTCAATACTGAAAAGATAAGAACAGTATATCACATGACTACTACAATTGCATCTTTTCCAGCCGCTGAATATATATATGTGCTTACCTACAAAATATAGAATTCCTCTGCTCTTCTTTGAATATCTGCCCGAAACGGCATTGACTTGTTCCTTTTTACCATCAGCCCCGGCCAGAACAGCCACGGCTGATGATATTAGATCGGATATTCTCCGATGTAGATTCTTATTTTATCTTCTTTGCAAACTCTTCCACGGATTTCGACTTGAACGCAAGCCTGAGCCACTCCTTCAGTACATCCAAATCACCTTGTTCTTCAATTTGATCCGAAAGTACTTTAGGAACCGTTCCAAGATTCTGCAAAAATAAGAGTAACGTATCCTTACTCTCAGAAATTCGCCCCTCTGCAACTCCTTCAGCACGCCCTTTTGCAAATCCGGCAGCCCGTTCTTCTTTCAGCATCTCTTCAAAAATCATAAAGCGTTCCTCCATCTCCCGGCTTCCCTTAACGTTGCGGATAAATTTCTGTAACTGCTCCACATATGGGTCGTGAAACTCCTTTTCGCTTCCCTCAAGGTCTTCTTTCATGTACTGCAGAAATGTGACCAATTCTCCCGGAACCTCACTTTCGTTCTTTCCACGGGTATTTAAAAACACAGTGGTTCGCCCATCTTCCAAATCCACATTTTCAGATTCCTGACACGTTGTCCGAAAGGTATAACGATACTTGTCTTTTCCAAATGGATCAAAATCACAGATAAAAATAACATAGGTATTCGGAAGTTCCGTATAATCTTCTCCGGTCAGCAACATCTCCATGTCCATCTGACTCTGATAATAACGGCTTCTCTTTCCAAGTGCCGGCTTTCTCTCCACCTGCATTTCCACGTGATAACGCGTCTGCTTCTCATCTTTTGCATACACATCCAGGCGGACACCTTTATACTCCGGATGATACACGATGCTTTTTTCTTTGCTGACATCCACTCGATCGATCGGTATCTCCAACACTCTTTCTAAAAGACCTTTGCAATTATCTTCGTCCATCATCACTGCGCCGAACATAAAATTATCTTTGATCGTGAGTTCCTTTAATCGTTTTGTTCTTCCCATTTTATTCCTCCATTTGCAGAGGAATTCTATAAGATGATTATAGCAAACCCGGTTATGAAGTCAATACACTTTTCTTAGCTTTGATAAGACGCTCCTCCGGATAAGTGACTTAGTATCCAAACAAAAAATCATCCAAATCCTGAAGTGCTTCTCTCAATTCTTCATTCATTTCCTGATCAATTGCTTTTTCCAGAAAAATCGCATCACTCTCGTTTCCTTCCGCATACATATCATATGACATCTTAACCAGCTTTTGCAGCCTTCTGCTACAATAGCACACAGTCCGTCGATTGATTTCCGCATATCTGTTCTGCCTGTTACGATATAAATCTCATCGGCGGCTGTGATATCGCCTAACATTCCAACTCCTTCATAATATGAAGGGTCTGAGCCAAAAGCTGTGGATCTGTTCCATTTGGGATAGTTAGAAGAAAGCTTTCAACAGACAGCCTCATTGGCTCTGCCACGGAAATGTTGTTTCTTTCCGTAGATGTCGGGATCATATTTAATGGCTGTTCATAGGAACGCGTGTCGGTGTCATGAAAATCCACTCTGACAACTTCCTGACTTTCCGGAGCGCTATAGCTGCGTCCGGTTGATGCCGGAAAATCCATACAACCTTTTTGACGTAATCGTTTTACCCAGTTGTAAAAAGTTCCTGGTTTGATGTCATGTTCCACACACCATTGATGATCTGTCAATCCACTTTGACGGCATTCCATGATGAGACGGTATTGTTCTTCTGCAGGTATTCTTTTGCTTCTCATGAGCAGTCCTCCATAAATCGAATCGAGTAAAATGCTCGCATCTATCATTTCTAGCAACAGAAGATGAAGTAAAGTGCTTGCATTCTCTAATGATTATTATGGACTGATTTTTAGGGCAAAGCAATCCGTCGAATATTTTGCGCTTACCATCGTAGATAAAGGGATATCGTTTTCTGCACACCATTGTTTACACGTTTGTCCACTGGTTTTGTATTGCTGGATACGGTCAGCCCAGAGTTTTGCTTTTTCTTCTTTGTTCATAGTGTATAGAATACCTCCTGAGTTTTAAGGAGATTGTAGCAGAATAAAAAATGAAAAAAAGATACGGATGATTACTTACTTACTAATAATGGACTTGCCGAAGGAAGTGTCAACAAAATTAAAGTAATTAAGAGAATTATGTATGGACGAAATAGTTTTGATTTATTAAAAGCAAAAGTGCTTTTTCACGGAGCATTCAAATGATTAGCGTCACAAATTCTATGAATATCTTTGCTCTTGTACAACCCAAGTGCCTGTGCAACCATCATCTTTTCTGACGTTATAATGACAAAATATCCGCATTTGTCCAATCTCCTATAATAAATCCATGCACATCTGAAAGTTCACATTTTAATGATTCAATATTTTGATTATCATTCTAAATAAAAAATCAACAACTCTATACTTTGTTCTTAAGTAAATTAGCACATCCTTCCTATTTACAGAATCAAGCGTCTGATAGTATTTAAATACATCCTCTTTTTTTCTAAATCTAAATGCTATTTCCATCTTTTTTCTAATATAAAATTGTTCAATTTGACTATTCAATACATCAGATAATTCATTCATACTCCGTAGCACTTCTAATCTTATAATCTTATATCCATCTAACAATTCAATATTCTCCGCATAATCCTCAGTATGAGATACTGATTTGGGATATTCATTGTATCTTGTTAATACAACAGGAATAAAACCACATTTAGAATTCTTGGTAACTGGCAATAATAGCTGCATATTCTGCCCGTATTTACTAATAAAAATATCTAACCCTTTATTGTACTCCATAAATGACTTTGTTCTAATTAAATAACTTCCTGTCCAATTATATGTTTTCCCGAAAATAAGATCCTTAAATATATTTTTATCGTTTGCCTCTGCAATATTACTCGTAAAACTAGATACTACTTTATTCAATTCAACATTGAAAATTTCCCCTTCATTTCTAACCACACTTACTTCTGGATTTTCCTTAAGGTACGATATCTTTAATTCTATATTTCTTGGATATATATAATCATCTATATCTAACACCTCAAAATAAGCCCCTTTAACGTATTTCAATGCCATATCAACGGCTGATGCTGCTCCTCCATTAGATTTTTTCAAACAAATAAATTGGATTCCTTTATTTAAAAACTTGGGTTCCCATGAAATTGCTTTCTCATATGAAGCATCTGAAGAACCATCGTCACAAAATATAAATTGAATTTCTCTATATGTTTGTTCTAAAATGGAATTGAAGCATTTTTCAATATACCTTTCTCCATTAAAACATGGCACTATAATAGATACTATATTCTCATCAAACAACATGTTTTCTCCTTATTTTTGCACTACACCATCAAAAGATAGTGTTTCTTTTATAATATCACTTCTATTATACTATTAATTAACAATGATCTTTTTACAGCTAGACAACTTCTTTACTCTATTACTCCAACCTCATTAGTAATTATCTACTTTTCCAAAATATCTGCAATTCGCTCGCAAGCATGCCCATCACCATATGGATTCGTAGCATATGCCATAGTGTTATATGCAACTTCATTATCTAACAACTCTGTGAAATTTTGATATATCATTTCTTCCTCAGTACCGACTAGTTTCAATGTTCCTGCTTCTATTCCTTCTGGACGCTCTGTCGTATCTCGCATAACAAGAACCGGTTTTCCAAGACTAGGTGCCTCCTCTTGAATACCACCAGAATCTGTCAATATCAAATGGCTCTTGGCTAAAAAATTATGGAAATCTAAAACCTCCAACGGCTCAATTATATGAATCCTTTCATCATCTCCTAAAATTTCATTTGCAATTTCACGAACTAACGGATTCATGTGAATTGGATATATGGCTTTTACATCCTCATGTTCGTCCATAACACGTCGAATTGCGCGAAACATATTTTTCATAGGCTTACCTAAATTTTCCCTCCGATGCGCCGTAATCAAAATCAAACGACTACCTTCAGCCCAATCAAGCTCTGGGTGATTATAAGTATTTTTTACTGTCGTTTTCAACGCATCAATAGCCGTATTACCTGTAACATAAATTGATGTTGGATTTTTACCTTCCCGAACAAGATTTTCTTTAGATATTAATGTCGGAGCAAAATTATATTGGCTAATGATACCTACTGCTTGACGGTTAAACTCCTCTGGAAAAGGGGAATCAATATTGTATGTTCTTAATCCAGCCTCAACATGTCCAACAGGTATCTGTAGATAAAAACTAGCTAAAGCAGTCACAAATGTAGTGGATGTATCTCCATGAACAAGAACAATATCTGGTCTTACTTCCTCTAAAACTATTTTAATACGCTCAAGGATATTAATTGTGACATCAAATAACGTCTGCTTATCCTTCATAATAGACAAGTCATAATCTGGAACAACGTGAAATGCCTCTAAAACCTGATCTAGCATTTGTCTATGCTGACCAGTCACACACACAATTGTTTCTATATTTTTTCGCTTTTTTAATTCACTCACTAACGGACACATTTTAATAGCTTCTGGTCTTGTACCAAAAACCAACATTATCTTTTTCATAAACTTTTTCCTTCCTATATTTTATCAACAATTTTATTTATACGAATTTTTTTATATATAAAACTAGCCGGATATAATAAATAAAACCACATTGGAATAGAATAATAACACTTGCATTCTTTTTTCCAATAACACATTGTTAAGATTGCATATTTTATCCTTACTTTAGTTGTTTTAGCTTTAGCATATGACAAAAAATAAGTATATGCGCTTCCAATAGGATTTTCTTGTAAAAGTTTGTGATAATTACTAGTTAATCCTTCTTCCTGATACTCACCAATATATAATGCTTCATCCATAAGAAGCATTTCCCCATATTTATCAAGTTCATAATATAATGCACTTTCAGATAAAAACTTCTCTTGAGCAAATACTGGAAACAAACATTTTTTCAAAATATCTGCACGAAAAAATAATACCGTATCCCCTGAAAAGCCATACTTATTCACCAAATCAAACATTTGTATCGATTCTATTCCATCAGGAAATTCAGAACATAAAAATGTACCATCCATTGCCTGACGCTTAGCAATTACTCCTATACTTTTCGGATTTCTTTTCATAACCCAAAATTCCCAAAGTTTTTGTAATGCATTAATTTGAAGTTTATCATCTGAGTCAACACAAACAATTAATTCTCCTCTTGCATTCTCAACTCCCATATTATGAGCTGTGTGTTTCCCACCATTTTCCTTATATAGATATTTTATTACTATTGTTCCTTCTTGTATATATCCGTTGATTAATCCTCGCGTCAAATCTGTCGATCCATCATCTATGATTATCCATTCGAACTCTCTCATACTTTGTTGGCAAAGAGACTGATAACAACGCTCCAACAAATTTGCTCTATTATAAGAAGGAGTTATCACACTTATCTTTATTCCCATTATTTTAAATTTCTCCCACTTCATATAAATAATCATCAAATTATTTTTCTTATTGAATCAAATATGATATTCCTAAAAAATATGAATTCATCTGTTTTATAAAATAAACTACAAAAAACTATGTTTACAATAATAGTTATTCCTATTCCACTAATGAAAAATAGTATTATTCCATCAAAATATATACTCATAAAATCTACCAATTGATTTGCTAAAAGATTCAATACTAAAATTAAGCTTACCCGAACAAGTAACTCTATATAATATGTTAAAACTTTTTTATTAAAGCATTCCTTAAAAACTATCACGGGGTCTTTCACGTATATTGTTGTCAGATAAGCTATTATCGTTCCTAAAAAAACACCTGATATTCCCATTTTCTTAACTAAAATCAAAGAGAGAACTAAATTTACAAGTGCTGTAGCAACTGCCCTGTATTTTGTTTGCCAATATAATCCACATGCATCTTTAAAAATATTGATAACATTATTTAGACCAGGGATTAAAAACATAAGACATATTAAAAACACATTAAACTTAGAAAAAACGGCATAATCTCCTACCCATACAGAAATAAATACATTCAGCAAACAGTTAAGTCCAATGAATAAATATCCATACAGCCAAAAGTTTACAAAATTCAACTTTTTAAACACGTCAAATAATTTATCTGAATTTTCTTCAGCATTTAAATTTCCAATACTTGCAGTAAAAGAATTAAAAAATGCAGCAATAACTCCTTTTAGCACATTTACAATCATAGTATAATTCGAATACAGACCTACAGTTAATGTATCTATGAATGTTGAAATTATGATATTATCTGTTGAAGAATACACAACACCACTAATTTTTGTCAAAGATAGTGAAAAAACATTTTTCATTAAGTTATTTAGCTCTTGACGTGTTAATTTATTAATCCTACCCTTCTTTACCATTGGATACAACTTCTCCACGGTCCTACTTAAAGAATAATTTTTTACCGTAATTAAAATAGTCCCGATAATTAAATACAAATAATAGTTTTTAAAAACAAATAAAGCAATAAGTTGAAATAATGTAGTCACTATTTGATATAACATATCTTTTTTACTAACCATATATGCTTTCTGATCCGCATAAAGTATAGTAATTTTATAACTAAATAAAAAATATGGTACTATTGTATTTAATAAAAATAAATAGTAGATATTATAATAATTAATATTAACCGTTATATCAAAATTTACAAAGTAATCTAAATATGGGACTAGCATTAATCCCATTGCTAAAATAATACTTCCTATTACTAAATAACAACGCCTAAACAAATTCATATAACTAGCAATTTTGTCTGTATTATTTTGAGCCAATGGTTTATACAAGCTGAATGAAATTGCATTTCCAATTCCTAATTCAGCAATAGATAAAAAACTAAGTATATTAGAATATAGTCCATTGAGTCCTAGGTAATTTAATCCAAGTGAATGAATAAAAACTGTTCTATTAGCAAATGTAAGAATTGTAGAAACTAACATACTACCTAAAGAAAAAATAATATTCCTTGTAGAATTCTGTGTTCTATTCATTTTTTTTACCTACCCAATTTTCATAAATCTGTTTTACAGATTCATACAAGACATCAACATATGCTGGAATTATATTAGATAATTCATCCTTTATTTCTTGTCTTTTCTGAAAGAGATTTACAAATTTATTGAAAAGAGCCTTTTCATTATCTATCTTGTCAACTGAAATAACATAATCGTCTACGTTTCCAAACAAATCTTGAGCAATACCTCTCGATTTAACAGAATATCCCACTACTAATGTTGGAACACAAGTTGAGTACGCTGCAATGGATGCATGCGTTCTAGCAGCAATTAAAAATTCACATTTAGAAATATAATATTTAAGTTCATCACAAGGCATATCATCAATCAATAAAATTCTTGTATTGTTCAAGATTCTCGCATATTTCTTCAATAACGCATAATCATTATTATCGGATGTAACAACATGTGGAATAAGTAAAATGTCATATTCCGTATTTTCTAATACATATGTGACAATTACCTTGATATTTTCAAAGATAATTCCTTGTTCCACTTCTTTACGTTCAACTAAAGGACTGATATTTATTCCTATATATTTTTTATGTTCATAATATCCTAATTGTAACCGTTCTGGTTTTTTAGGTTTCAAAATAAAAGCAGGATCTGGGCATAAATAACAATTATTGATTCCTTTATCATGCAATGAATTGTATGAAATACTCTCTCGAACATAAATTCTGTCAAATTTTTCAAAATCCTTCTGCATCTCGTCAGTTATCAATTTTTCTTCTATTGAAGCTCCCCATAAAATAGATGGTTTTTCATATATTACAGCCATTTGATGAAGATAGTATAGCCAATCTGAATCCTCATAACAATAATTATCTCCCCCTACCGATATCGCGAGATCACATTCTTGAAAATATTCGCGAAATTGCTCTAAATGTAATCTCCCTTTAGGTCTCTTTAATAATCTAAGCCTACAAAATATTCTCTGAAAAATAGAATAAGTTTTCTGAAATGAATATGGAATTAATTCAATATTTGATTCAACTCTATCATAGTTACTATTTGTTGTTCCAATAAAATAATAATTATCACCAAATAATTCCATAGTAGTCTCATTTATTGCTTCACAACCATGATTCTGACTACTACCATTAGCAAATAATAGAATCTTCATTCTTCTCCCCCTCTAATATTTTATGTAATTTCAAAAAATATTGCTCTTTTAAATTGAAATAGTCTATTTTATTTGATTTCATTGGAATATATCTATTTTGAAAATAATCTTTCATTGCTTCTACAAGGTTAGTATAATCAGATACAATTATACCATTTACACCACTATCAATAATTTCTTCTGGTCCACCGCACTTTGTACTTATAACCCACTTATTTAATAAGATTCCTTCCAAAACAACTAATCCAAAGCTTTCTTTTTGAGATGCACAAATAACTGCATCACTCTGTAATATAATTGGATATGGATTTTTTTTCGTTCCTAAAAAATGAATATATTGATCACATGACCTTTCACAGGCATATCTCTTTAACTCATTAAGCTGATAGCCTTCTCCGACAATCACTAATCCAACATTATATTTTTCTTCTCTCAGATCACATACTGCTTTTATAATATTCTCTACACCTTTTTCAGCAGACAAACGTCCTATGTAACAAAAGACACATTCATAAGGTAGTGGCTTCGCAAAATATGACATTGATTGTTTTTTTATTTGTAACTCATCTACATAATTATAAATAACTATGCTTTTTATTTTATCAGGACATCTACATTCAAGAGCTTTCTTTGCATGTTCAGATACGCATATAATCTTATCAAATAAAGAAAAAGATTTTAAATACTTTTTATAAATACTTTGATATACAAAATCAGCTAATCTATATTTAATTCCTGAACGTTGTATCTTTTGATAATCTTCTGTAATATTATGAACCCATGCTATTTTTTTACAGCTAAAGCAACTCGAAATCAAATTGCACTGATAATCATCTTTAAACGTTATTACCCAATCATATATTGAAGTATCAATCCTTCTTGAAACAAATCTTGGAACAATAACATTAAGCCAAAAAACAGCTCTTTTCAAAATATTAGGTGCCTTGTCAATATCCCAAATATATTTTACTTGCACTTTAGAATTGAGCATATCTAAATAAGAATTACTTTCCGCTTTATAAAGAAGAAGCAAATCAACTGTATAGCCTTTATAATTTACCAAATAATCCGATAGCTCCTTAAGCATTTTTTCAACTCCACCAAAAATAAACACATCCATAAAAAGCAATACCTTCATGACATGTCCTCCTTGCAGTCTAATTCTTCTTCATTATTCTTACTATAGAATCCAACATCTTATCTACTACCTTAAATACTGGATTTCTACTATACTTTATTGCACGTCTTACCTTTCCATAAAGCTTAGCTTTTCCTGATTGCCACGTTTTTGCAAAATGATGGATAGTAAATGTATCCTCTGTTCTTCTTATGCATCCACTTTCCCATTCTTTGGCACATAAATACTCAAATGGAAACATAACAAAATCATCTGTTATCAACTTTTTCCCATTTAAGCATACATTATAATTTTTAACAGTAGTTTGTGTAATCCTCTCTGTATTGGTTGTTAAATCCAAAGTGCCGTTCTTTCTAACAAAATGGATATTGTCATAGTCCTTTAGTAATAATCCAATCCATTTATTATGTTTCTCTGCTGCCATAGTACCAGTTGGAATTTTACTCTCGCTTTCATAACCTGAAAAAGCAGGATATTTTAGTAATGAATCTAATTTTTTACAAACTTCAACATCCGTATCCATATAAATCCCCCCAAAATGATACAGTGCATATAACCGAACATAATCTGTAACAAACGCATATTTTTTATTTTCATATGCCTCTTTAACATATACATTGGAATTTATATCAAATCTATTTTCTGACCAACATACCAACTCATAATCTGGACAGTACTTCTTCCAAGTTTCTATATACATTTCAGCCTCTTTTGATATGCTATTCGGTCCAAACCAACAATAATGAATAATTTTAGGAATCATCTTCGTACCTCATCTATTTTTTCTAAATAAATAATACAACGTAATCAAATATGTAAATTTACATTTAATTAGCCAGAAAATTATTTTCTTTTTTCTATCTTTCACCTGAATTTCTTTAAAAACATCCTTTACAATATCAGATGTCATAATTGTTTGTACACGTTCAAGAGCTATTTCCCATTTATGTTTTCCAGACACAATACAAGAATTTCCAATACACTCTAATATATATTCTTGATATGTATTACTCAGTCTGTTCTGTAATATCTCTGGTATAATTTTAGTCGATCCATTTTGTAAAATAGAATTAATTTTATATATGAGATATTTTCTTTCTTCAAACAAACATGGTTTATACTTGTTATATGATAACATTGCAGAACCTTCTACCATAGAATATCTATACAACACACTATGTTCAAGCATTACAAAATTCACATAATCTAAATATTGTATAAAAAAACATAAATCCTCAGCAAAAGTTAATTTTTCATCAAATTTCAGATTATTTGCATCAATGATACTTTTTCTGAAAATAGCTCTCCAAACCGTCCCCCATATCACCTCTCCTCCTAAATCTGAAGAAAACATTGCAGGAACGAGCTTTCTCTTAATATCAGCCTTATCCAAAATACTCCCCCAAGAATCTGGGAATTGTGAATTTCTGTCATCTCTTTCTGAATAGTAATTGCACATCGCCATTTCAACATTTGATTTTGTAATTCCCATATATAATAAAGATAACATATTACTTTTTGGAATATCATCTGCATCACAAAAGCATATGTAATTACCTTTAGATTTGCTAATTCCTAAATTTCTCGCATAACTCACCCCTTTTTTTTCGGTGAAAATGTACTTAAACCGATTATCTTTGCAAGATTGTCTCTTACATATTGTAGCAGACGCATCTGTTGACCCATTGTCTATCAATAACACTTCAAAAGATAAAAAATCTTGTATAGCAAGTGCATTTAAAGTACGTTGCAATGTTTTCTCTGCATTATAAATTGGAACAATTACACTTATTTCCATAGTTAAACCTCTAATGGATCATCCCAAATATGACCACAATCCAATGCAAAATATCCATTACTTGCTAATCTGTACACCAATACCTTAGCCATTGGTCCAGCAGATATTAATATAGCAGTATCATTTTTTTGCAATTGATTATCATCATATATAGAAATAATCTCTTCTTCAATTTTATCTATAACCTTATAAGAATCTCTATTCGGGACTTCAACATAATATCCTTTTTGTTTCGGCGAGACACATGCTGTTTTAATATATTTTGAATCATTATGAACTAGAATTATATTTGAATAACTACTCCATAAAGAAGGATAAATATCTCTATTATTCTTTGCAAATACAAATGCATCTCCATAAATCACATTTTGCTTTACAAGTTTTTGAAACATTTTTTTCGGCATTCCCCAACATGATATAAGAACTCTATTCTTTAAAACTAAATTGTTGGTAGAGAAATATTTATATGGTACACATAATAAATATGGAGAATCCACCTGATATTCACATACAATTCTTTGCATATCCTTTTGAAGTTCATAATCAAATTGTTGGTAATGTACATCCTGTCCATTCAGAATTTTAAACTCACCATCTCCATAACGAATCAGACATTTATGATTTTTCAGATCATATTCTACTGTTTCTTCAGCAGACATTATTTCACCTTTAATAGGTGAAAAAGACAGGATATAATCCTTAAGTACATTTATCCATATTAACACCCTTTTTGATAATTTCATTTTTCCTCCTATACTTTTCTAGGTAAACAACTTAAACTCCTTGCTCATTTTATACGTATATTCTGATATATAATACATCCCATATAAAAGTAAGGCATAAGAACTATCAAGTCGTTGCCAAATAAAAAACTTTCAGCACCCATTTGAATCAAAAACCCCATCACTATAGCTATAGACACAAACGAAATTCCGTCATTTTTATCATAAGTAAAATTACTATAAGCTTTTTGAAATAAAGCAACAAGAAAAATTCCACAAAATATAATTCCTATGAGACCTACACTATATCGCATTGTTAAATAGTTATTATGTGTAGCTAATCCATCTAAATTCGGCAAATGCCCATATCCTACTATAGGATGTATCTTTATTGCTTCTACTGCAGCCTGCTGTAGCGCAATACGCCCATCAAATACCGTATTTTTACCAAACCATTCATCTGAAATGGCAAGCAATAAATCGAATAATCCTTTATTATTCATAATAAAATCATTTAGCATTATATTGAAAGCTGAATATGTAATAGCAATAAAGCTAGTAATAATATATATTATTTTTTTTGTAATGATTTTCTTAAAAATAAGAATCAATATTACCATACATTGAGCTAACATAATATTTCTGCTATCTGTTTGAAATAAAAGGTAATTTCCATACAGGTATGCTATAAAATATAAAATATCTGTCACTATTCTCGCTCTATATTTCTTAAAATGAAAAGGTATGAATAAATATAAGTTTATCCCTCCAAAAAATAGGTAAGCAATACAATTCAAATTCCAACTCGAAAATACCCCCATATACTTCCACATAATTAATAAGATAAGAGACACTAAAAAACTGCATTTTACTCCTATTTCTCCCCAATTATTAAAAAAACAATTAGTAAATACAAAGGGGATGCAATATGTTAATATAGAAAATAACGTTCTCATGTCAACTAAATAGTCCGGCACAAATATTGTTCCCAACAAAAGAATAAAATATGTCCCTACTACGACTAAAAAAAACACACCATTTTTTTTGTATCTTAAAGCGACAATAAAGAAAGGAATAGTGCAAATAAAAAACAACTTTCGCAAGGAAAATAAACCAAAAAACACTTCCGAAAATTCTGTATGTATAAATATTGAAAATAAGAATACAGCAATTAGCACTATATCACCAAGATATATTTTACCGTACTCTCTATCTAAATGATTCAAATCTTCATTCCTCCGTTCGTAGGTTGCACTGTCACTTATGATTCATCATAATAGCAATTTCCTTTACTATTAATTGCATACGCAGGCACTCCAACAATTGTAGCTCTTTCATTAAATGATTTATTAACAACTGCATTAGCACCTATTGCACAGCCAGATGCTATTCTAATGTTTCCATACAATTTCGCTCCTGGGCCGATCCATACAGGATCACCAATTTTGGCCCCCTCAAAATCTGTCCCAATATTAACTCCTTGGTGTATATCGCACCACTCGCCAATTTTCGCTTCTGAATTAACCACAATATTTCCAAAATGATTAATTCGTAGTCCTCCTCCAAACACATTAGGCAGGATAACAAAGCCTAATTTCATCATCCAATATCTATATATAACTTTTCTATATAGTTTTACTAATTTTGATTTGTGAGTGTTTAATGCATACTCATATAATCTGAGACTCTTCTGAAATCTCCACACCTCATTTCCCCAAAAACATTTTTTAGGATTTATTTCCAAAGCTTCGGCATCCATCTCAATATATTGCCTTAACTCATCCTTACTACATACCATTTCTTCTTTTCCTCGTTTTATCAAAATAAAATCATATTTACTTTCTTCGATTGTTACGCCATTCAAGCATTCCATCAAATGAATATCGAAAAGCCTGATATATACTTAAATTTTGAATTAATTTACGTTTACGAAAAATAAACTGTAATATCATTAATGGAGCTAACGAACCAAACATCTCATAATATGTTGCTCCACGATCTATAAAATATTTTGAATTAAATCCCTTGAACCAAGTAGAATCCCCCATCCACACCCCCGCAATAATCTTCGGAATATAGAATAACTTTAGATTCTTTTTTAGACAATTAAAAAGAAATATATTTTCTTCTCCCATTTGATATTTAGCTCCACTGCCAAAATTTTCATTAAAATATATATTCTGTGCTACTATTCTATCGCGTCTCATAGCTATTTCTACAGAACTTACTCGCATTGAACTAAAAAAATTCAATTTTTTTTCTGTACTACTATACTCTTTAAATTTCCCATTTTTTCCTTCAACTTGAAAAGCAATAATATCCGCATTCGGGTATAAAGAGAATGCATCCTTAAGTTTAGTTACATAATCGTCAACATATTCCACATCATCATCTGTTAAAATCACAATATCCGCTGATGCATTAGACAACGCAATATTTCGGCTTCTGCTTAATCCTGTAGTAGAAGAATTAATCCATTTTACACAATAACCCTTATATTCTATTATTTCTATGGTATCGATTCCGCACTGATTTACAACCACTACATTCGAATGAATATTAATCTTATCCAATAAAGTTTTTTTTGCATTCATTGTCGAAATTAAAAGTTCAATTTTCATCATATCCACCTTTCATGAATTTCAAGATCCATTCATAATATAAATTGCAAACTTAATCTGAAAAGTAAAACTTTTGACGAAAAAATCTAATTTTCTATACATTTTACAATCGTACCATATGTATTCTTTCGATCAAACTTTTCCACTGCACATTTTCTTGCATTTATCCCCATTTTAGTTCGAAGTTCTTCATTATTTACTAGCTTTTCTAATATTCTTGCAAATTCAACACTATTACCGTTAGGAACTGAGTATCCCATTTCGTATTCATCTATCAATCTTCTATACTCTGGACTAATCTGCGTATTAATTACAGGACGACCACTTGAAACATAATCTGCATGTTTATTAATTATAGATGCCACAGATGTTCCAATTATAGGATTCACCATTATATCACATTCTTTTAGTAAAGAACACATTGTATCATAAGCCACTCTTCCTATGAAAATAGAATTAATTTTTTTCTGTGAAGCATAGCTTTCAAACTCATCGTGTTGTGGTCCATCTCCTATGATAACTAATTTAATATCACTTCGATTTAAAATAGCTATAGCATCAATAACGCATTTCAAGTCATAGGATTTTCCTAAAGTTCCACAATAGCCCAACCAAATTTCTCCTTCTGCCTTTTTTAATATAGTGTCCCTTTTAAAATTTTCGTCAAAAGTTTTTAAATCTGTTCCAAGAAACACTGCGTGTCCCTTTTTACATTTCTCATTCACAGAAAGCACATGATCAACGTAAGTCTGTGAAACTGCAACCACTTCATCTGCACGCTTGTAAATGCCATTTGCCATCCATTTAAACGGTGCAAAAATAATATTGCTAACAATCGGAAGGCGAAATACCATTTGAAATGCCTCCGGCCACAAATCTTGTACATCAATTATAAATTTTACATTGTTTTTTTCACAATACTTTGCTGCTTCTAACGGTCCAGTTAACGAAGGAACTGCACAATATACCACATCAGGCATTTTCCTTTTCATCAAATACCTCTTCACATTTTTCCCCCATACATAATGACTATAAAATCTTTTTAAACAAATATTTTGTTTATATCCTGGCTCATCTATCAAGGTAATCTTATAAGGATGCTTAAATACTGTCTCACGTTGACTTTTATTAATATGATAGAAACTACTCGTAATAATTTCAACATCATGATTTTGTACTAGTAAATTCGCTAAATAACGAAATCGACCATTATCTGTTTCAGAAAAATCCATACAAAAATTAGCAATAATTACAACATCCATATAATCACCTTCTTACTTAATTTTCTTTGAGGGACACCCAACATAAACCCCTGATTCTTTTACATCCTTAACTATCACAGCTCCTGCTCCAATCATAACTTCTGAACAAATAGAAATATTATTACTCACGGTTGCTCCTGCTCCAATCCATGTTTCATCACCCACAGAAACCGTTCCACACAAATGGCTGCCTACTGCAACATGCACATAATCTCCTACATTGCAATCATGGTCAACAGATGCGCATGTATTAATAATACATCCCGTTCCAATTCTTGCACCTGAATTAATCACAGCTCCAGCCATAATTACTGTTCCAACTCCTATGATTACATCTTCAGCAACAACAGCACTAGGATGGATAAGCGTAGCCATTTTTCTTGCCGGAATAGATTGCTGTATTTTCTTTCGAATGCTTGCATTCCCAATTCCAACGATTACATCCGCGTTTATGTTTTCTGCTTCTTGACTTCGTCCAACAACTGGATATCCTCCACATTCATGAATATTCTCATTATCATCCAAAAAAGCTATATCGTAGTATCCGTTCTTTTTCGCTATATCTGCTACCACTTTTCCATGCCCGCTAGCGCCAATAATCACCAATTTCTTAGACATTTTTTTCTACCTTTTCTTCTGTTCCCATAAACACTTCCATTGTTGCAGCTGTCTCGGAATTAATACCATCCCGTTTTATTACATTCAATACTGTCTTTAATATAATCTTCCAATCTCCAATAAATGTTACATGATCCACATACTGCACATCATATTTAAATTTATCTTCCCAACTAATCGCATTTCTTCCATTCACCTGTGCCAAGCCACTTAATCCCGGGCGTACTTCATGCCTGCGTCTTTGTTCTGCATTATATCTCGGCAAATATTCTACTAATAACGGTCTTGGTCCAATAACCGCAATATCTCCAAAAAGAATGTTTAACAATTCTGGAAGTTCATCCAAACTTGTACTTCTAAGTAATTTTCCAAACTTTGTAAGACGTTCTTCATCCGGAAGAAGATTTCCTTCCGAATCTCTCTCGTCTGTCATCGTTCTAAATTTATAAAGTGTAAATATTTTTCCATTTAATCCAGGCCTCTCCTGTTTAAAAATCACTGGACTTCCAAGTTTTACTCTGACCAAGAAAGCTGTAATAAGTAAAATAGGTGAAAGAACTATGAGTGCCAACAATGCACACAACATATCCTGTGGTCTTTTAATATACTTTTCATAAACCCCTTTTTTATGCATACCGATCCTTCCTTTCACTTTACTCATTTTTCTTCTTTTACTCAAAACATCTCTTTATAATCTCAATCACAACATTCTGTTCTTCTACCGTCATCTTGTTATCACTCGGCAGACACAATCCTCTATGAAACAGATCCATCCCAACATCCAGCGGTTTTCCATCTTTTCCAACTGCACCTCCGGAAATATATGCATTTGTCTTCGCTCTTCCATTCCCTTCACGAGTTACAAATCCATTCATGCGATAAATCGGCTGCATATGCATTGGTTTCCAAAGAGGACGGCCTTCTGCATTGTACATTTCCAATACTTCCAGAATTTCTGTCGGACATGTTTTTCCAGCTTCGCTGATATACAAAGCCTCTTGTTCCCCTCTCACCTGTTTGCACATAGCTTCTGGTTTGATCAACATACAGGACAGCCAGAAGTTCGGCTCTGATTCTACTTCATCATACGGATTCATTTCAATTGGCAAATCTTGAAATGCTGCTTTATATCGTTCATATATTGCCTTTTTTTCTGCAATATGCTCTTCCAGATATGGAATCTGACCTCTGACCACACCCGCAATCACATTACTCATCCGATAATTATACCCCAACTCCTCATGTTGATACCACGGTGCGTTTTCTCTCGCCTGAGTAGACCACTTCCGTACTTTATTTGCCGCTTCAAGATCGTTTGTAAGCAGCATTCCCCCTGCTGATCCAGTAATAATCTTATTTCCATTAAATGAAATTATATTATAACTGCCAAAATTTCCTGTCTGTACGCCTTTATAAGATGCCCCAAGTGATTCTGCCGCATCCTCAATCAAAATTGCCCCATGCTGACTGCAAATCTCCCGGATTTCATCTATTTTTCCTGGAGTTCCATATAAATGCACCAAAACCACTGTTTTCACATCTGGATATAACTCAAACGCTTTCTCCAATGCAACCGGATCCATATTCCAGGTTTCATATTCTGTATCAATAAACACTGGAATTCCACCTTCATAGACAATCGGATTTACAGTTGCATCAAAGGTCATATCAGAACAAAATACATGTTCTCCCCGTTTGACACCTGCTAATTTTACCGCCATATGTAAAGCTGCTGTTCCTGCTGAAAGTGCTACCGAATACTGACATCCGACCTTTTTGCAAATCAGATTTTCTGTCTCATTTATATTTTCTCCTACTGTAGACATCCAGTTCGTTTCATAAGCTTCTGTGATATATTTCAGTTCTTCTCCATGCATCGTAGGGGAAGATAACCATACTTTTTTTTCAAAAGGTCTCAAATCCATTTTTTTATCCTCTTTATAATAAGATATTCTTATTATTTTTCATTGTCTTTTCTAAGCAGTTTCTTTTATTTCTCTTCCCCCAGCAGTCTCTCATACACTTCGCCCTTTTTCTCGCTTCCATGTTCGCCTGCCGGGTGGTACGTCTTCACGATTTCAGCTACTTTTTCCCGGATATTGTCTGCATTGATGTATGCCATATCCATTAAGATCTCCAGCTCTTTTAAAAATGTTTCGACTTCGAACGGAATCGGACACCCGATATGGATCAGTTCGTTCCTCGTCTTCTTCAGGCCTTCTTCTGCCATCAGCTTCTCTTCATAGAGCTTTTCTCCCGGTCTTAATCCCGTATATTCCACCTTGATATCCACATCCGGTTTCAGTCCGGACAGCTTGATCAGGTTTCTTGCTAAAGTATCGATCTTCACCGGACTTCCCATATCCAATACGAAGATTTCCCCACCATGCGCATATGTCCCTGCCTGCAGGACAAGGCTGACCGCTTCCGGAATCGTCATGAAATAACGGATAATATCCGGATGAGTCACTGTAACCGGCCCTCCCGCTTCAATCTGCTTTTTAAACAGTGGGATCACCGAACCATTGCTTCCCAGCACATTTCCAAAACGGACTGCCACAAACTCTGTCTTGATATCTTTCTGGAATTCCTGCTGCACCATTGCTCCGTCTTCATCATCTGCATGGGCATACAGGATTGGCAGCTTTTCCGGTGTGCCCTCTTTGATCATACGGTCAAAGGACTGGATGATCATCTCGCACAGACGCTTGCTCGCTCCCATAATATTCGTCGGATTGACCGCCTTATCCGTGCTGATCAGAACAAATCTCTGACAGCCGTTCATCATCGCCGCATAGGCCGTCTTATACGTTCCGATCGCATTGTTTTTGATGGATTCGCATGGGCTGTCTTCCATCAGCGGTACATGTTTATGAGCAGCTGCATGGTACACCACCTCTGGCCGATACGTCTCAAATACCGCATTGATCCTTCTGGAATCCCGAATGGAACCAACCAGGACCACCAGATCCAGATCCGGATATTTCTTTTTCAGTTCCTGTTGAATATCATATGCATTGTTTTCATAAATATCAAACACGATCAACTGTTTCGGTTGATACGATGCGATCTGACGACAGAGTCCGGATCCAATACTTCCGCCTCCTCCGGTCACCATCACCTTTTTGCCATGAATAAACGCATGGATCTCTTCCATATTTACTTTGATCGGCTCCCGTCCCAGCAGCTCCTCCACGTCGACATCCCGCAGAGCGCTCACCTTGACCTCTCCGGTCAGGAACTGATACACGCCCGGCAGGTTTTTCAGCTCACATCCCGTCTCTTTACAGATGTTCAGAATATCTCTTTTTTCCTCTGCCGTAGCACTCGGTACTGCTACAATGATCTTGTCGATCTTATAGCGTTCCACACACGATAAGATATCGTCCCGACCGCCGACGATCGGCACACCTTCGATGTATCTTCCCCATTTATTCGGATTATCGTCAATAATACAGCAGACAATATCCTTCAGCTCTTTTGCGGTCTTGATATCCCGCAGGATGATCTGACCGGCCTTTCCGCCCCCGATCAGAAGTACCCGCTTCGCTTTTGCGATCTCTTCCGTTTTACGCCGCTTACTTCTCTCCAGTAAAACGAAACGATAGGCAAAACGTACCATCAGCGTCATACCAAACTGGATCACCGTTCCGAAAAAATAATACGAAAGCGGCATTCTGCCAAAAAAAAGCGTCATACCTGTACAATGAAACAAACTTGAAATACCTGTTGCAACTATCATACGTACTAACTCACTATAGCTTGCAAATCTCCAGATACTGTTGTACAGACGTAGACGCCAAAATACGAATAACGAAAATATGACATAAATACCAATAAATTTAAGGTATGCTCCCAAAAATTCCTTTGGGATCATAGAATATCTGCAGTCAAACCGAAACCACAGTGCCAGAAAAAATGCAATCACAATAGAAACTGCGTCGTATCCGGCCAGCGCAAGGGAAACAACCTGCCAGTGCTCAACCTTCTTCTTCGTGTATCGAACCGCATTTGCTTTTGCTTGATTCAAACTCTTTCCCACAAAACTCTCCTCCTAAGTGTTACTTATTTTCAAACATTGGATAATATCCTTATCCTCTTCCATCCCCAATCCCTGATGTTTATAAAAATTTCATAAACATCGTCTATCTATTTAAATTTACTACATTTCTCTACGTTTTTCAACATATAACGCCTTTTTATACAATAATTTCCTAATTTTGATAACAGTACACAATATGTAACAAATCCTCACCTGTTTGACATAAAAAGCGCAATAATATCTCCTCACATTCTTTCGTTTTTTATATAATTTTCTAATTCTTCCAAGGACTCCTTTTTTATTTTTTTGTATATATTTTCAAAAAAAGTGGAAGAAATCTCTTTCCTCCACTTTCCATTTAAATATTAAAGTCTTTTTCTGTCAAAATAATGCGGTCTGCATCGTCTGTATTCTTTCCAAGTACCCGTTTTACAAGTTTCTTTGCAGATACCTTCTGGGAATGCGCCATAGCCTCATCCATGATATCTTTTACTTCTGCGACTGTCACTGCATGATCTTCTCTCTGCAGTGCATCGATACGGCTGTACAATGCCAGGATTCCCATCTCGTCGATCCGGTATCCATTCTCCTGTGCATACGTCTGACCGAATGTAACCAGCTCATCATTTACAAAGATCGGCACTTCCAGCCTGCTCGTAAATTTCTTTCTGAACTCTCTGTTTGAGGAAAGTATACGGTCAAGCGGCTTTCTCTGCTCTTCCAGCACGATCAGCATCTCTCCGGTATCTTTTTCCATTGCCTTGTTCAGCTTCGCAACCGTTCTTTCACTTAATTTTCCTGCTTTTTCAATGATCAGCGCTCCGCCGTACAGCTTGGCAATGATATCACTGATCTTCTTTTTATTCAATGCCTCGCCTGTGATGATCGCGACTCTTCCCTGACGGATCTTTCTCTGCTTCTGGATCGCTTTGACCACATCAACTGCGAGAACCGTCTTTCCATTCCCTTTGTTTCCAACGATCAGGAGGTTTCCTGTGTTTGAAGTCCCTTTTCTGTTCGTACAATTGCGATCCTGCTCCAGAACATCTACCAGCTGTTCGCTCATGCCGCGCACCGGAACAAAGTAGGAGAACAGCTTCTTCTGCTCTTCTGTCAGCCCTGCTCTTTTTGCGCCCTGTCCGGACAGGTCATAGCGGCTGTGTACCAAAAATCCTGTATCGGAAATCGATAATGCATCTGCAATCTCATCCATCGGAAGCGGTGCAGTCTTTCCTGTCGCGATCAGCTTCGCAGTCTCTTTTCTGCTCAGCGGTGTCGTAGAACTCAGAATATCCGACTCAACAGGCTCTTCATCCGGGATCTCACGATCGTCCGGTTCATCACTCAGCGTCGGCTTGAACTCTTCCTGCAGTCCTGCTGCAATCGATTCGTAATCGTCCTCATAATCCAGTTCTTCTTCAAATTCCTCTTCCAACTCCTCTGCTGCATCTTCTGTCAGAAGGTCTTCATAATCTTCTGCACTGTCAACATCCAGAGTCAGCTCTTCTGATTCCATTCTAAGCTCTTCTGTTGCTTCCTCCTTATTCTCAGGAGGTGCAACAGGAGTGCTCGTGTGTACCGGAATCTCCTCACTCTCTTCTTCCGGAATCACACCTTCGATCTCATCGATCATCCTCTGGATATCCGGGGATAAGATCGGGCTCTTTGGCTTGCGCTCGATCTGCTCTACATCCTCTTCATTCACTTCCGGAACTTCCTCCGGTTCAACACCGCCCTCTGCGGCTTCCCACTCAGCAAGAATATCATCAATATCAAGTATATCGTCAACCGGCTCGTCTATTCTCTCATCCTCTTTGATTTCTGTTTCTTCTAATTTAATAGATTCTTTTTCCATATCTTCCTTCTCAGCCTCTTCTGCTACTTCAGGTTCCTCGATTACTTCCACATCTGCTGCATCTGCCGTTTCCGGTTCTGCCAGCTCTTCTAATTCTTTCAGGTCAACTTCCTTAACTTTCGTCTCGATCGTCTCCTCAATGATCTCTTCTACAGGTTCTTCGATCACTTCTTCCTCTGCCACTTGATCCAGCAATTCCAGATCTGATAATGACTCAATCTCTTCCAACGCTTCTGCCAGATCTGAGCAATCATCTTCCCCTGTACTCTCCTCGTCATCACCTTCCACCGGTCCTGCGTCCTCTTCTGCCAATTCTTCGATGTCTTCTTCGTACTCTTCCGCATCCTCTTCTGAAAGTTCAATCTCTTCCTGCTCCTGCGCTTCTTCTGTTTCTGTATGGAAAAGATTCTGAAGTGCCTCGCCAAGCTTCATCGTATCACCCAGCTTCTTCTTCGGCGGCTCCGCTTTTTTCAGCTGCTCTGCCACTTCCTCCTCACTGAGTTCGGCATTCTCCGGCTCTGCGATCTGCTCAGAACGCTCCAGCATATCCTCTGTATAGCGGGCAGCTTCTTCCTGCTCTCTTCTCCGCTTTTCTTCTTCCTCAGCTTTTATTCTGCCCAGATCAATCAGTTTTTCCGCTTCTCTTTCTGAAGATTTTTCTGCTTCTTCCAGCCTTCTGTCATACTTTTCCTGCTGAAACGGAGTCAATGGCTTGTATCGCATCTTCAGCTCCATAGCCTTGTATACATACTTGCCTTCGCTGAACCACAGAATCAGATCATCACACTCTTCCAGACATTCGGCTGTCATCCCGGCTTCTTCATATCTCTTGGCCAGCTCGTATGCCCACTCTTCGACATACTCTGCTTTTTTGAACTGCTCCAACGCACGGATCTGCTGCTCGATCGGAGCTCTCCGTGCTCTCAACAGGCGGTATCTTAAGATGTACTGATTGGGATCTTTTGGCGCAGCCTGTACGTATTCATCATAATAGTCGATCGCCTCTTCCAGATTTCCAACCTTTATCGCAAGAGTACACAAGCGATATAATATCTTTCTGCTCCCCTCTGTTCTATGATAGGCAGCTCTCAGAACTCCAAAACTCTTACGGTAATCTCTGATCTTCTCATATATATTGCTGACGTTTAACAGCATATTTACATTTCTGACACGCTTCCAATCAATGCTGTCAGCAATCTCAGCGGCTCTGTTGTATGCACCGTTTTCCATAAGTTTTAGCATCTGTTCTGTCTTCAACTTATATTCATACTTGTCCACTATGCTCACCTCATTATACTTAGTCTGTACCCTATAGGTATATTTCTCTTCATTGCCTAGTTTGTTCTAGTTTACCATATGACTCCCGTAATGTCAAAAAAATGCACCCTCAATTGACATTGAAGATGCATTTTATATTGTATTTAAATTTTTCATATTTTATAAATCGAAGGAACTATCTCGATTCTGTTCCTGTAAGACCTTTACACTTGTTAATTGATATAGCAGTCTGTCCACTAAGACTGACTTATATGAAACCTCCTGTTCTTCAATTTAACAATATCTATAACCTAAATCCGACTCGGTATCGGTATCATCCTATCATGAAAGTCCTCTCTTCAGTTATTCTCTCTATAACCTTTCGGCTGCTGCAGTATCATCTGACGATATTCCAACATCCTATTTGATTATTCTTTCTATAACTGGGGGTGCTTCATATAAAACTGATATTCCTTATCCATGTTTCTTTACACATGTTCGGGAACTTTGGCTAAGTGTGGTATCTATATTCAATACGTCTGTAGATGTCGAATCTTTTCATTTTCATCCAGCTTTACAATCTCTTCGATTTGATCTTTTCATTCACTTTTACTGGATCTTATCTTTCGTGGTAAAGGTCTCTTTTACAGGAACCTGCATCTACCGTACCACTGACATATTGAAATGTAACTGATGATATACTGTCCATTGGACCTCTGCCTCCTTAGTTCGTTTATTTTTAATCTAATAGAATGATGTCTTACGAATAAAGAATCATTCTTTAGTTAAATATCCTTTTGAGATGTGTGATTGTTGTATCTCTTTTGGATTGACTTAATAATACCACTCCGCCTTTTATTTGTCAATACATTTTTTATATTTTTCTTTAATAATTTTCAAACTATTCTTTTTTATTTGAATTTTCTGAATATTTAATTTGTATAATATGCGCATTGCGATTGTACACAGATACAGATATAATAAATTTACTTTTTAGCTGTCGTCTGTACAGCATTGGCTTCTGTCTTTTAGAAGCTGTCTGTTTTCCGGCATTTCGCCAGATTTTCAGTTATTTTTAACCGAACACAAAAATAAGAAGATTGCATCTACAGAATAAGTTTTTTATAATGGAGGAAAGTACATGAGAAAAAATAAAAAAAGAAATCACCAGAAACACCCTGTCCCGAATCACAAATATAAGGATCGGCTTTTTCGCTTGGTTTTCAATAACAAGAGGGATCTTTTGGACCTGTACAATGCATTGAATAATACCTGCTATGAAAATCCGAATGATCTTGAAGTAAATACACTGGAGGACGCTGTTTATCTCTCTATGAAAAATGATATTTCATTCCTGATCGGCGGGACACTGAATCTCTATGAACATCAGAGCACGTATAATCCAAATATGCCATTGCGCGGACTGATCTATCTCGCCAGATTGTATGATGGATACGTTGAGACGAAAAATATCAATTTATACAGCAGCTCTTTAAAAAAGCTGCCGATTCCTCAATACTTTGTGTTCTATAACGGCACAAAAGAACAACCGGATGAGACGATTCTTCAATTGACGGATGCGTTTGAATCTGTATCCGATAATCGGCAGCCTTGTCTGCAGTGCACCGCAGTGATGCTGAATATCAATTACGGACATAACCTTGCGCTTATGGAAAAATGCCAGCAGCTGAAAGAGTATTCTATTTTTGTGGATACGGTAAGGATCCAGTGTAAGAAAACGAGTGATCCGAGGCACGCTGTCACGAAAGCGGTGGACATCTGTATTGAAAAGGGAATTCTTCGGGATGTACTGGTGAAGCATAAAGCGGAGGTAATCAGTATGGTTCTGACATCGTTTAATCAAAAGGCTTATGAGAAAGATTTATATGAAGAGGGCGTTGAGGAGGGGCTTGATCTTGGTCGTACTCAAATGGCTCAGGAAATTGCCTTACGTTTATTCCAGTCCGGCAACTCCCTGGAGCAAATTGCTCAGCTGACCGGGATTGATATTGAAGCTGTAAAACAATGGATTGAAGAGGCTAAATAATTTTTGCAAAACACATCCCCCGGATGTCAGGCTTCTTTCTCCTGAAATCCGGGGGGATCTATTCATTTTCTCTATTTTCTTAGCAGATCTCTGCTCCTGCCGGCATTGTTTTCTCCGGTGTCATCAATGCGAGATTTCCTTCTGCATCTTCTGCGCATAACAACATTCCTTCGGATAATACTCCGGCCAGTTTTGCCGGTTTCAGATTTACAAGAACCATCACTTTCTTTCCGACCATTTCTTCGGCTGTGTAATGACCTTTGATTCCGGATACGATCTGTTTTACCTGGCTTCCAATCTTCACCTGTGAGCAAAGGAGTTTTCTGGATTTTTTCACTTCTTCGCAGGCAATGATTTCTCCGACCTGGAACTGCATTTTTCCAAAATCGTCAAATGTGATCTCTGGTTTTGCTTCGATATCGATCACATCTTCCTCTTCTTTTTCTTCTTCAACCGGTGGATGCAGCTCTTCTACTTTTTTCAGAACTTCTTCCAGATCCAGTCTTGCGAAGAGGATTTCCGGTTTTTCTGTTACATGACCATTTCCAAGCTGTTCCAGAATCTTCTTGCTTGTAGAAGGCATAAAGGATTCCAAAAGCTCTGCCCCGCGGGAAATGCTCTGAATGAGGTTCCAGAGAACTGTTTCCAGACGGTCTTTTTTTGCTTCATCTTTTGCCAGTACCCATGGCATTGTCTCGTCAATATATTTGTTGCAGCGTTTGAAGAGATTGAAAATTTCTGTCATTGCATCTGCCACACGCAGCTCTTCCATCTTGTCTTCGACTGCTTTTGGTGTGCTTTCTGTCACTGCCTTCAGATCTGCATCAACCTCTTCTGCCACACCTTTATCTGTTACAGTTCCGCCGAAATATTTATTTGTCATGGAAACGGTTCTGTTGACCAGATTTCCAAGTGTATTTGCAAGATCCGAATTCATGCGCTCTACCATCAGTTCCCATGTGATCACTCCATCATTTTCGAATGGCATCTCGTGCAGGACAAAATAACGAACTGCATCTACTCCAAAGAAATCCACCAGTTCATCTGCATAAAGAACGTTTCCTTTGGATTTACTCATTTTTCCGTCACCCTGGAGCAGCCATGGATGTCCGAATACCTGTTTTGGAAGCGGAAGATCAAGTGCCATCAAAAAGATTGGCCAGTAAATTGTATGGAAGCGGATGATGTCTTTTCCGATCAGATGCAGATCTGCCGGCCATAATTTGTGAAACTGCTCCGTGCTGTTTCCATCGCAGTCGTATCCGATTCCTGTGATATAGTTTGTAAGCGCATCCAGCCATACGTAAGTTACATGTTTTGGATCGAAGTCTACCGGGATTCCCCATTTGAATGATGTTCTGGAAACACACAGATCCTGCAGTCCCGGAAGCAGGAAGTTGTTCATCATCTCGTTTTTACGGGATACCGGCTGAATGAATTCCGGATGTGTATTGATATGCTCGATCAGTCTGTCTGCATATTTGCTCATTTTAAAGAAGTATGCTTCCTCTTTTGCCGGCTGTACTTCACGTCCGCAGTCCGGACATTTGCCGTCTACAAGCTGTGATTCTGTGAAGAAAGATTCACATGGAGTACAGTACATTCCTTCATAGTGACCTTTGTAAATATCTCCCTGATCGTACAGTTTTTTAAAGATCTTCTGTACCTGTTTTTCATGATCTTCGTCTGTTGTACGGATAAATTTGTCATAAGAAGTATCCATCAGATCCCAGATTTTCTTGATTTCTCCCGAAACATTGTCTACAAATTCTTTTGGTGTTACTCCCGCCTCTTCTGCTTTGAGCTCGATCTTCTGACCATGCTCATCCGTTCCTGTCTGGAAAAATACATCGTATCCCTGACTTCTCTTGTATCTTGCGATCGCGTCAGCCAGAATAATCTCATAAGTGTTTCCAATATGCGGTTTGCCTGATGTGTAGGCAATCGCTGTTGTGATATAATATGGTTTCTTGTCTGCCATCTCTCTTCTCTCCTTCATAAAAAATCCCGTCTTCCTGCTGCCAAGAAGACGGGTGAATACCGTGTTACCACTTCTGATTTATCTCAGCCTCACGGCTGAAACCTCTGTGAGTGCTGCCAAAAACACTCTCTCGCTGTAAAGGGCGAACCCATCGCAGTTCACATCATGCTTGCTGCGCCGCTCGGGAGCCATGTTCGATCATCTTCCGTTCATCCCTCTCAGCATCGGATCCTTTCTCGGATCTTCCGGGAATTCTCTGTAAAATTTCGGATAACCTACTCTCTCCGTCTTTGCATTTTCCGTATGATTTTTCTACCAGATATGTGTATAAAATACACACTTTCTCGTTGAAAATCGTATCACAGCCGGAATGATAAGTCAAGATTGCACCTTTTAAAAATTTGTCTTATTACGATCCAGCGGCCACTTCAACCAGAAATTTTTTCTGCCGTAATGCCTCTTCGATCAGATCCAGTGTCTCTTCGGAATCTGCCTCGATCAGATGATAGTGGTAATTGGAGGTAATATTTTTCAGAGGACTTGATTTTCCCCGCTTAATATCCTCTACAAATTCCATCACTTTTCGTCTGGATGTGATGTTAATCTCTGCCTCCATGTGACCGTACACCCTGTGATTGACCATCACGTTCACCACTTTTCCGCCCAGATCCACTACCGTACACAGCTCGTCTTCCAACTCTTCATCCGTGTGATTCACTTTGAAGATCCGGTTCACGGAATGTGGAGTATTCAGAAGATATCCCCTGTTTGTGGATATGATCTCATGTCCCGCTGCCCGGATCAGTGCAATATCCTGCACGATCACCTGCCGGCTGACATCAAATTCTTTTGCAAGCTGCGCCCCAGATACCGGAATACTGCTTTTTTTAATCTGATTTATGATTTGATCTCTGCGTTCAGAACCTGTCATAAATACTGTTCCTCTCTTTCTTTTTCTGCATCTTTATTCCACTGCATGCAGATTCTTTAAAGAAATATCCAGGATCGGAGCGGAGTGTGTCAACGCACCGCTGGAAATATAGTCAACTCCGATCTCTGTCAGACGCGCGATATTTTCTTTTGTCACATTTCCGGAGCACTCTGTCTGGGCTCTTCCGTCGATCAGCTCCACTGCTTTTTTCATATCCTCCGGTGACATATTATCAAGCATGATGATATCTGCGCCGGCTTCCACCGCTTCTTTTACCATATCCAGATTTTCTACTTCTACTTCAATTTTTCTGACAAACGGTGCATACTCTTTTGCCATCTGCACCGCTTTTGTCACGCTTCCCGCTGCTCCGATGTGATTGTCTTTTAACAACACACCGTCAGAAAGGTTGTAACGGTGGTTGTAGCCGCCGCCTGCACGAACTGCATATTTTTCAAAAATACGCATATTCGGCGTTGTTTTTCTGGTATCCAGAAGTTTGATCTTGCTTCCTTCCAGAAGTTTTGCAACAGAATTGGTATAGGTCGCGATTCCGCTCATTCTCTGAAGATAGTTCAAGGCAACACGTTCTCCGGAAAGAAGGACGCGAATATCTCCTTTGACTTTTCCCATAAGCTGTCCATTTTTTACTTCCTCTCCGTCTTTGCAGTATAATTCGACCTTTGTATCCGGATCCAGAAGTGCAAACACTCGCTCAAATACTTCCAGTCCCGCAATAATTCCATCCTGTTTGCAGATCAGGTCTACTTCACCTGCCACTGCCTCTTTCATCACTGAATTGGTTGTCACATCTTCACTGGAAATGTCTTCTTTTAACGCTTCTAAGATCAGGTGATCTGCCTGAAGCTTCATTGTAATCTGATTCATCTGGTTTCTCCTTTATGTTTCATCTATTCTTTCATTTTATACAGCCTGTTCTTTTTCCAGGCACCATTGCTCTTTGATAAGATTTGCCGCTCTTTTTGCAAATACAAGACTCTCCAGAAGAGAGTTGCTTGCCAGACGGTTCGCTCCGTGCACACCGTTGCAGCTTGTCTCTCCCACTGCAAACAGCTGCGGCATGGACGTGTGGCTGTTCTTGTCTACCCAGATACCGCCCATAAAATAGTGCTGCGCCGGAACGACCGGAATGCACTCTTTTGTAACATCATAGCCTTCCTCCAGGCAATGCTCGTAAATATTCGGAAAATGACTCAATATCGTCTCTTTCTCGATCGGCGCCATGGACAGCCACACAAAATTTGTTCCATCCTTTTCCATCTGTTTCCGGATTGCCCTGGTCACCACGTCTCGCGGAAGCAGTTCATCTACGAAACGCTCCATGTTTTTATTATAGAGAAGTGCGCCTTCCCCACGGACGGATTCGGAGATCAGGAATCGTCTGCCCGGCTTTTCCGAATACAATGTAGTCGGATGGATCTGTACATAATCCAGATTCTCCAGACGAATGTGATGTTTTTTCGCTACTTCCAGTGCATCTCCTGTCAGATGCGGAAAATTTGTGGAATGCTGGTACAGCCCGCCGATTCCTCCGCTTGCCAGAATGGTATAATCTGCATAAATAGAGGACTCTTCACCACTTTGCGTCTTCACGGTGATTCCCGCACATTTTCCATTTTCCTCAAGAATGTCTGTCATGGTTGTATATTCGTAAATTGTTACGTTATTCTTTTCTCTTACCCGCGCCAACAACTTACTGGTGATCTCTTTTCCTGTCACATCTGCATGAAACAGAATTCTCGGTCTGGAGTGTGCCCCCTCTCTTGTGTAGGCAAACGCTTCTCCGTCCTTTTCAAATTCTACTCCATATCCTACCAGATCTTCAATGATTTTTCCAGAACTGCGGATCATAATATCGACAGATTCTTTCCGGTTTTCATAATGACCGGCTCTCATCGTATCTTCAAAATAGCTGTCATAATCCTGTTCATCCCGGAGTACACAGATTCCGCCCTGTGCCAGAAATGAATCACTGCTCTCGGCATCTGATTTCGTGATCATGATGATTTCTTTGTCATCCGGAAGATTCAACGCCGAAAACAATCCCGCTACACCGGTTCCAACGATAACAACATCTGCTTTTTTCTTCATAATACTCTCTTTCCTTTCGGCAGGTCTCTTTTTTCAAAAAGACACTCTATTTTGCCAGCTCCAGCATTTTTTCCAATGGTTTTCTGGAGTCCGTTCTCAATGCTTCACTCAAATGCACTTCATTCTCTCCTGTTTTTAAGACGTGAAGAACTTTTTCTAATGTGATCAGCTTCATATCTGTGCAGACAGGCTCTGTCTCTGTAAAATAAAACTTCTTGCCCGGGTTGTCCTTTTCCAGTTTGTAGCGAACTCCATTTTCCGTACAGATAATAAATTCTTCGTTTTCGCTTTTTGCTGCATAATCAATGATCCCGGATGTGCTTCCCACATAATCGGAAATCTCCAGCACTGCTTTCGGACATTCCGGATGGGACAATACTTCTGCATTCGGATGCTGTGCCTTTGCTTTTTTGATCTCTTCCACCTGCATCTTCTCATGGATCGGGCAATAGCCTTCGTTGTATACAAAGTTCTTCTCCGGTACCTGCTCTGCCACAAAATGCGCCAGGTTTCTGTCCGGAATGAAGAAAATATTCTTGTTCGGAAGTTCTTTTACGATCTTCACTGCATTGGCAGATGTCACACATACATCGGAATGTGTCTTCAATTCTGCAGTAGAATTGATGTAACACACCACTGCCAGATCTTCATATGTATCACGCATCTTCTGGATCGTATCTGCATCTGCCATATGTGCCATTGCACAGTCTGCATGCATATCCGGCATCAATACGGTTTTCTCCGGGTTCAGTACCTTCGCACTCTCTCCCATAAAAGAAACGCCACAGAATACGATAGTCTGCTCTTTCAATCCAACTGCAACCTTACTCAGATAAAAAGAATCTCCGATGTAGTCGGCAATGTCCTGAATCTCCGGCCTTACATAATAATGTGCCAGAATGACTGCATTTTTTTCTTGCTTCAATTTCTGGATTTCTTCCACAATTGTCATCTTCTATTCCCTCACTTATCCTGAATTGTTAAATTTTTATCGTTAATTGCTGACCATTATAGCACAAGACTTTACATATGACAAGACAGTTGTAAAATTAAAAAAGAAGATACAATCCGATTTAACAGACTGTACCTTCCATATTTTATACACTTAATTTCTTTTCAGCCAGAACACTGGATATGGCAAACAATCCAACACATACCACAATATAGAATCCGTATTCTGCGATTCCGATATAAAGTCCTTTGTGAATTCCCAGAACCTCGTATCTTGCAAACAGGTTATAAACATACTCCACAATTCCGTTGATCACGAAGAACAGGATCAAAGAAACAATCCCTGCAAATCTGGAATTGATCAATACCGTTCTGGATACAATAATTGCCAGAAATCCGGTTGCGATCACAGATGTCCATGCCAGGAAGAAAAACAGCAAGATTGCCAGAACGGTTATCCAGTCCAGGTTGCCCTGAAGCAGCCACTCAAATCCCATGCGGATTGCCTGCATAAGTTCTTTCCATGCTCCCTCTTTTGCGATCATCGTCATAACGCATGCGGTACCAGCCAGCACATATGCTGCTGAAATACAGAAAATCTGCAACGCTGCTGCGATATATTTTGCACCAAGGATCTTCCAGCTTGGCATCGGCACCATCCAGAGCATATGACTCTGCTTTGTTTTCAGGTCACGATTCAATATCAACAGACTTTCAATTCCCATATAGAAGAAGACAAACATTCCAACAAAAATCTCCAGTCCCATACTGATTCCTACCATATTCCCATTGTCTGAAAAAATTCCTGCCGCAAATGCCAGTAAAAATACCAGAAGCAGCGCCAGTATGATGTTTCTGGATGTCTGCTGTTTTTTCAGCTCATATTTGATCAAACGTCCCATTTTGTTTCCTCTCTTTCTCTTTTCTCATTCTGCCTTTGTTCTTCCTACATGATCTCCAGATAAATATCTGCCACGGATTTTCCACTTTGCATCCGTTCTTCTTCCACTGACATCCGGCGCACAACTTCTCCGTCTTTGATAAAGATTGCCTCATCGATAAAACTCTCGATCTCATCGATCATATGTGTGGAAATTACAAAGGTATTTTTTTCATTTGCTGACTCCAGGATCATCCCGAGAATCTCTTCTTTTGCTTTGTAATCAATTCCATTGAACGGCTCATCCAGAAGATACAGCTCTGCTTTGCGGCTCAGTGTTGCGATCACCTTCAGCTTTGCTGTCATACCGGTGGACAGTTCTTTGACCTTCATCTTACCTTCCAGGGACATCCTTCTTACCATCTCGTGAAATTTCTTCTCATCAAAATCCGGGAAGAAATCTTTATAGTACTGTCCGACTCCGTTCACATCCAGAAAACTGTAGAAAAACGGCTCTGTAGACATGTAGGCGATCTCTGCCTTATCTCCATAGAACCACGGATGCTCCTTGAACAAAACCTCTCCGGATGTAGGCTTTGTCAGACCGGAGATGATCTTCATCCATGTGGTCTTCCCACTTCCGTTCTCCCCGAGCAGACCATAGATCTTTCCGCCTTCCAGTTTCAGCGAAACTTCATTCAGCGCCTTTTTTGTGTAAAATGATTTGCTTAAATCACGACATTCTAAAATCATCTTCTCTCCTCCTTGTAGTCTGCAATTTTTGAGATAATATCATCTTTTTCAAATCCAAGATCCTGCATCTCATGTATAAAGCTGCTCAACAATTCTTCTGCCATTTCTTTTTTTATCGTCTCGAACATCGTCTCTTCCTCCATCACAAATGTTCCAATTCCCCGCTTTGTATAACAATATCCATGAGTCTCCATCTCTCTGTAAATTCTTGCCGCAGTGTTCTGATTGATCTTATAAAGAACCGCCAGCTCTCTGTTGGATGGAAGCTTCTCTCCGGGAAGTATCTTTCCCTGGATCATCTTTTTCTTCAAGTCGTGAATGACCTGCAGATAGATCGGTATCTCTGCATTGTAATTCATCTTCTTCCTCCTTCCGCCTCGTGTATCAGTGCTATAGTTAGATAGTACACTAGGTTTTTGGTTTTGTCAAGAGGATAAAAAAACAGCCGCATGATTTTTTCTCACACGACTGTTCCGCTTATCTTCTCAACACTGCCCACTTCTGCTCTCCGTCATCCTTTAAATCTACATCCGGAAAGCTTTTGATATACTGCTGAAACTGCGAATATCCATAATCTCTCACTTTAAAATTCCCGAACTTATTTCGAATCTTATTTCCGAGAGTTCCCAGAGATACTCCCTGACATCCCGCCTGTTTCAACTGGTACATAATATATTCTTCAATACGCTCCTGTTGACTTTTATCCTCATACAATGTCACGGATACTTTCGTTCCATCCTGTAACAGCTTCAGTTTTGGAAATGTTTCCAGAAACTTGGACAACAGACTGTATCCATATCTTCGCACATCGAAATCCGGGTACAGTTTGACCAGACGGCTTCCGACCTCTCCAAGTCCTGTCTCCTTATCGTTGTTTTGATTTTCTGTAATAATCTTCACGACCGCTTCTTCAATCTGACTCTTGGAGACTGCACCGGCAGACTCTTTTTTGGACTCTTTTCCTATAACTGCATGTGCCGCTGCTTTTTCCGGTTTTTCAAGCATGCTGTCTTCTAACAGCAATTCCAATACGGTAAAAATATCACAGGCTTTTCGAAACGGCGCCGGTGTCTTATCTTCTCCCATTCCAATCACCATTTTTCCGCTTTCCCGAAGTCTGCTTGCCAGCTTTGTAAAATCGCTGTCACTGGACACCAGACAGAATCCTTCCAGCTCGCTTGTGTACAGCATATCCATGGCATCGATAATCATTGCCGAATCGGTCGCATTTTTCCCATGAGTATAGCTGAACTGCTGGATCGGTGTGATTGAGTTCTGCAAAAGCACCTCTTTCCAGCTGGAATTGTAGGTGCTGGTCCAGTCCCCGTAAATCCTCTTGTACGTGACATTCCCATACTTGGATAACTCATCCAGTATCGGTTTGATATATTTTGCTGAAACATTGTCCGCATCGATCAGCAACGCGTATCTCTCTTCCATATTTGATAACCCTCTCCCTCTAAATTTTTCCATTCAAACACACCATTCTCACAGATCATGTAGCTGTGTTCTGAATTTTCTTTTGGAATCGACACAGAACCCGGATTCATGTACATGACACTCTGATCTGCTTCCGTATGAATCTTTTCACATGCCGGTATATGTGTGTGTCCGTTCAGCAGAATATCCCCTGCTTTCAGCATCGGCAGCTTTCCCGGATTCCACACATGACCATGTGTTGCATAAATATTCTGTCCATCCAGATTCAAAAAACAATAGTCCGCCAGAATCGGAAATTCCAGAACCATCTGATCCACTTCTGTGTCACAATTTCCTCTGACACATAAGAGCTCCTGTTTTCTTTCATTCAACATGGCAATGACTTCTTTCGGCGCATACTCTTTCGGAAGATCATTGCGGGGGCCGTGATATAAAATATCCCCTAACAAAAGCAGTTTATCTGCCTTCTCCCTATCATATGCCTCCAGCATTTTTCTGCAGTAATATGCAGAACCGTGAATATCTGATGCGATCATTAATTTCATATGTGATTCCCTCTTTTCTCTATTAAAAAACACTCTTGCTCAATTCCTTTTCCTGTTTCTATCAGCCTTTTGATCAGCTCTTGCAGCTTTGGATTTTCATCCTGAACACGCTTTAGTTTTTCCAGTGTTTCCGGATCTATCACTTCTGTAAATTCCTGATATGCTTCATATGTCTCAACATCCATCTGAAGCGGCTCTAACTCCGGAAAGATTGTTTTGCGTATATACTGAAAAATTTTGATTCCACCGTAATCCAGATCTCCGCTGTGAAAATATTGCACTTCACAGGATGTCTGATTTTTTAACACTTGATGCAGCTGCTTTAAAAATCTACATTCTTTTGGAGAAAAATATCCATGACTAAATAAGTATAGAATACCATCCTTATACGGTGCAGAGATATAATTGGCTTTATTCTCAAATATCACGATCTTCTGAATATTCTGTACTTCTTTTATCTCGGCATGCTCCAGTGTCTGACTGTTTAATGTAGTACCGAACCGATAACACTCTGTATTAATCTCCTGAGTGCTTCCATTTTCTTCTTTCAGACAAAAATGCAGTTTCCCTTTTAAAGACAGTTCTTGTGCATATTCTTCGATCCACAGCTGTTGAAGCACTGTCGTGTCATCCATTTCTTTTTCTACATCCGGACAGAATTTTTTCGCAGTACTGATGACATGACTTTGCATCTCTTGTTCAAATGTTTTTGTATTTCCCAAATATTTTTTACTGAAAATCCTTTTAAAAACAGATTCTGTAAGCTGATCCAGACCTTCAAAGCACGGGGCATATTTTTTCTCATCCGCTAATAATTCCAGAAGATCTTTTTTTCGTTTATTTTCCGATCGTTCCAGCAAATCCTGGTAATATGCACGAATCCACAATTTTTTTACTTGTGCCAGCTGGTTTCTTAAAAATTCTTGATATAACCGGATTTTCTCCTGTTTTGGCAGAAATTCTGCATCCACTTCCTGCTGATATAATGCATAAAATTTTTCTTTGTCTTCTAATCTGTAGCGTATTCTTTCAATATCACTTCCCCGATATCCATCTGCCCATTTAATTTGGATCAGATTTTTGTGCTGCAATTGCTCTGCCTCCTGCAGCACATCTGATTTTAAATGTTTTTTATCATAAAGCTCCCCATGTTCATTGGCCAGACTTTTTCCACCTCGGCTTTCTGCCCGCCAGCTTTCTGTCCCGGATTCAATCTGTTTTACGATATTTCCCAATATCCACGTCATCATTCTTCCCCTTGCAGCTGTTCAAACTCCATTCGTTCAAATTCCTGTATTGAAATATGCTTTTTATTCGGATTTGCATACACAAATGTCTTGTCTACATTTTCCAGATAGTTCTGAATCTTATCATTTGTTGCACTGATAATCGCCTGAAATCCCAGTCCCCGGATCAGAGAAATACAACTTGCTACTTTCTCTGCATCCATTTTGGAAAATGCCTCATCCAGGACAACCAGACGCAGGGTTGGCGGACGCTTGATCTTCGGAGACAGATTGATTCTGTAAATCTGTGCAAAGCTTGCCAGAAGCGCGATGTAAAGTGGGTTCTGACCTTCTCCACCGGAATTTTTCTTGATCATCTTGCTCAGACCGATCCGCATATCCTTTTCTCCCTGCACGATCTGCTGCATATCAAAGGAAAGATACGTGCGATAATCTGCATATTTATCCATATTTTTTCTGGCTTCCTCCAGCTCTTCCCTGGTGGCATTCTCCGGCGGAATGAAAATCTCGATCAGCTCATTCATCAGATCTCTGTATTCTTCCTCATGCTCCATGGTAAACAGGTTCATCTGATTTTCCATGTGGTCACTCAACTGAGACGGATTGATATCCAATGCGTCATCCATAAACATCCGATAGAATCGTCCGTCCGGACCTTTGTTTTTCGTAATGACAAACTGATACTTGTCCTTTCCGAAATCCAGACGGCTGATGATCCGGTTCAATTCATCTTTTTTCTGATATGCCTCTTTGATTGCATAACGAATCTTGGATACAAAATCAACTTTAAAGTGTTCCACTGCTGCTCTCGCCTGTTCCTGTGCTTCTTCCCTGTATTTTTCCAGGTTATCGCACTCAAGATTTGAAAGCTGCTTTTCGTACACGTCATTGTCACGGATCGTTGCAGAATAGGTTCTGTTCGGATATTTTCGAAGATATGCACTCCTTGCTTCTACCAGTTTTTCATATGCTTTTTCTTGCGCATCTTCCAAAGGCTGTTTTTTCTTGATACGTTCCCGCATCAGGTACTCATAATTGCGGCTCTGTCTGCCCTCCAGATACTCCTGAAATTCCGGCTCATATTTTTCTCTGTCCTGCTGCCGGAATTCATTTTCTTTCTGCACTAACTGTTCATTAAAATCTACCTGCATGTTCTGGAATCGTTTTCCGTTTTCCTGATGATTCCAGATGGTTTTCTGAACTGCCTCAATCTCTGCTTTCTTTGCTTCCTGCTTCTGCTGGATTTCCTGTTTCTGCTGCTCCCACACCAGAACGGATTCCTCTCGCAGCTTCTGCATTGTATCCAGAAGTCTGGCCTTTTCTGCCTCCTTTTCCGGAATTTTCTGCAGATCAGACAGCCATTGTCTGTAATCCTCCAGAGGCTGTGTCAGTCCTTCCAGCTGAGAGATCCTGCGAATTTCTTCCAGCATTTCCTGCAGCGGAATCCGTTCCTCCTGAAGACTCTCACATTTTTCTTCCAGACGGCGGATTCTCTGACGCATACTGGTCTCTCCGATATATGCCCTTCTCGTATAATTTTCCGGATTGATATGCTGCAGACGGAAACTGTGGTACAGCACACAGTCTGCAGTGATTCCGATCCGGTTCTGACGAAGCTCTTCGATACTTTCACATTTGATGACATTTCCGAGGAAGAAATTGATGTATGCCTGCACATACGGCTCTTTTGCGATCAGTTCCTGTGCCAGGGCTCCTTCTTTTACTTCCCATTCTGTCTCCTGTACTTTTTCTGTATCCAGAACTGCTGCCCGGAAAAATTTCTTCTTATCCATGTCCTGATAGATTTCCATGGCAGTTTTCGCGTACTTTGGTTCCACGACCAGAAGCAGCTTGTTGTTTCCGAGATATCCTTCGATGGCATTGTGCCAGCGTTCGTCCCGCACATCCAGAAGATCCGCCAGAATCTGCACATTGACAAACTTGCCGCACTTCTCATGCAGCCGGTTTCTCAACTCATATCTCGCTTCTTCCAGTTCTTTTGGATAGGCTTTTCTTCCCTGTTTCAGCTCTTTTAATTCTTCCCGTGCCGCTTTTTCTTCTTTTTTGACTGCGCGAAGTCTGGCATCCGTCTCCTGACGCTCTTCTTCCAGTTCTTCCCGGATCTGTGTCAGACTTGTCTGCAGCCGTTCCAGCTCACCTTCCGTGATCTTTCCAGAAACAAACCGGTCAATATCCCACAAGGTCTGATTCGGCGTCACATCTTTTTCTTTCCACTCTTTGAGACCATCTGCAGTCTTTTTCCATCTTGCCTTACTGTTCTGCAGCCGTTCCAGGGCTTCGTTCAGACTCTCCAGATCTTTTTCCATGGCTGCATAACCACTGTCCGCAATCTTCAAAATTATTGCTTCGTATTCTTTCTGAAGTTCTGCCTGCTCTTTCTCCAGATTGGCTTTTTTCGCTTCCTGTCCCGCAATCTCTGTCTGTGTCTCTTTCATCCGGTCATTCAGTTCCTGGATCTTACTCTGCAGATGCAGGATTTCCAGCCTGGAAATCTGATAGGTACAGGACGCCGTCTCTTCCTGTTTTTCTTCATACTGCCGATAGGAACCCCGGATCTCCTGAAGATACCCGATTTCTTCCATGGTCTCTTCGATTTTCCCGCGCATTCTTCCATACTGCATCACACTTTCCTGCAGCTCTTCAATGTGCATATCCTGTTCCATACAGATATATTCTTTCACGAAATCTTCCAGTTTGATATTCATACGGAACGGAATGGCTCGCTTGAACAAACGAGGAAATTTTTCGATATCCAGACCGCCCAGATAAATGTCATACATCTGTCTGCGGAATCTCTCATTGCTCGGACCACAATAATACTCTTCCTTTGAAAATGTCCGCTGCAGATATTCTTTGACTTCAAATGTCGTCAGGCAGCGCTTATCCGCCCGGTACTGATTTTCCAGAAGCCCGCTTTTATGCCAGAAAAACAGGCGATTGATCTCATTTGTGGCTGTCTCAACATCAAATACCACTCCCACGCACTGCTTTTCTTTCGTATCTGTCTGCTCCAGCTCCAGAACGATCGTACTGGAGAAATTCTGGTTTCTCAAATACTGGGATTCGTTATTTTCCCCGATGTTCACCATTCCCCTTAAATATTCGATCAGAGAACGGTCAGAATCATCTGCTGCCGCCTTATTAAAAAATCCTCTTCCGTCCGTGTTCGCGTACAGTACGATCTGCATGGCATCGATCACTGTAGATTTTCCACTTCCGGAATGTCCGGTAAAGAAATTGATTCCCTGATTAAGAGTAAGTACTTTTCTGTCTATGTAATGCCAGTTATTCAGGCAGATTTTCGAGAGCGCTTTGAACGCCTGTTTTGTCTCCACTGTCTTCCTCCTCGCTGAACGTCTCTAATAGTTCTCTGATATCATCTCCAAGCAGCACTGTATTGATGCACGGATAAATAACAAGTCTGCTGTTCTCATCCAGCTCCTCCATCACATCCACAGGTTCCACAATCTGATATTTTTTCAAAAATGCAACGGTCCTCCGCATCTCTGTTGGGGACGGCAGGCCGCTTAACACATGAAATTCTCCTGCTTTTCCGTTCACTGCTCCAAGAGTGGTCACGATATGGCTGCTGGATGACACTGCTGCCATCTGCTCATCATAGATCAGCTTTAACACCAGAATATAGATTGTGGCAAGTCTGGAGAGCTTTTCTCCCCATAGTGTCTCTCCCTGGATGTACATGACGCCCATATGCAGATTTTCCTGCAGTGTGATTCCGGCAACTGCAAAATATTCCTCCAGAAATTCCCTGTGCTTGCTGCATACACGGTACTCCCTGACCGGAACCATCCGCCCGGTCCGTTTTTCAAATTTTCGTTCCAGAAGAAAGGTCTGGCGATATAATGTCTGGATCACATGTTTGATATCGTCCTGTTCTTCTTCCGAAAGCTGCTCGTAATATTCGATCATTGCGGTCTCCTTCGCACAAATTTTAATGCCGGATATTGATACTGTCCACTTTGGATGACTGTCTCATCCTCATTCAATACCCGATATTTACTGTTCTTTCTGGTACTGTAGTCATATGCCAGGATCAGTTTTTCAAATGCTGTCTCTTCTGTAATATGAAGTGTTCCGGCGTCCATCACTTCGTTTTCCATATGCTCTTCGATAAAATCCTCAATCTCCTGTCTGCTGTAGCGCATCTGGATCCGGTTTAACTTCAGCACATCCTCCCGGTTCAGATCTTCATATTCTTCATCCTGTCCCATCTGGCTGATAAAGTCTGTCCTCTGTTTTCTTCTCTTATACAATGATTTTTCGGAAATCATCTCAAACAGAGACAGGTTCATCCGTTTTCCCGCTTCTGTAAGCAGCTTCTCCGGTTCTTCCTGCGCAGATATTTTATTCAGAAGCTGCACCACCAGCCCTTTGGTATCAGTCTCTCCGCTTAACAGATAATTCATCCGGCTCACAGTTGCCCGCACATATTTGGAATGCTCTCTGTCCATATTGGAGATTCTGTGTTCAATGTCATCAAATCCCCGTTCGATCAGATCCAGCAGATCTAACACATCCTCTTTCGTATCTCCTGCTGCTTTTGCTTTCTGCCGGATGCTTTCAATCCATTCTTCATTTTCCCGCATATCCCGGAGACATTCTTTGATGTCCATCTTGTAGATATAAAAATTGTCTGAGGTCTTTAAGATATGATACTTTTTCTTGACAATCTCTTCCACATACCCGTCCAGATGCTCCCGCAAAAGTTCCCCGTAAGACTCCTGATCCAAAAGCCTCTCGAAAAACTTGTCCATATTATGAAGCATATCCTGCAGCGCTTTGTTCAGCTTTCTTGTATTGATCAGGGCCGTCCTGAGCATATTCAGATTTACTCTGGAATTATTCTGAAAGGAAAACAGCGTAGCATATACATTCTGAATATATAATTCTGTTTCTTCCAGCTCTTCGGACGTGAGTCGCTCAAATGCCTCAATAAAAACCGCCGCATAATCCGGTATCACAATATTTGTGGTCATCGTACTGTAATCTTCGATCTTCTTCAGCCATCCGGTCTTTAAAAGCCACCGTAAAATGCGGGATGCTGTCGTCTCCAGCATGTCAAAATCCGTCTCGTTCTCCTCCCGCTGAAGCAAAACCTGTTTCTGTGCATTCATATCACTCAATACCTGCACACAGATTTCTTTCGTCAGAAAATAATTACTGTACTGATATTCCTCATTGATCACCAACAGCGACTCCATGTAAATCTCCCGGTTTACCGAACGGAACAAACTCCAGAATGTGTCCGGGATCTCGTATCGTAACTGCATAATTTTCTCCGTATCTCGTTGATTTGTGTCTGTCATATTATAGCACGAAGTCGGTTTCAGGTACAAATAGTTCTGTAACACAATATGCCCCCTCCCGGGAGAACAGTCTTGTTATTTTAACTGCCTTCCCGAAAGGGAGCATATCTGATGAAAGGATATCCCTTCTATATGTTTACTTTTTCACTTTTAGTGTGCTTTAAATTCATCCGGCACCTGATCGATCGTCTGCCATTTCTGCATTGCGTTTTCTACGCTCATTCCTTTGCTGATCGCATCCTTACGCACTGCATTGATCGCCTGAATTTCTTTCATTCTTGCACCGGTCAGTTTATATCCGCGCATTGCGATCAGTGTTGCGATCCATGCAAGCATTGGAACAACACAGAATAAAATGATTACAATCGTATGCATTCCCTCTGAATAAGGGGTTGTTCCATCCGGAAGTGTTGACAGTCCGATGATTGTCACCGCAATTCCTACTACTGTAGATCCCAGAGAGCTTACCAGCTTATCCACAAGTGAGAATAAGGTTCCGATAATTCCCGGAATATAGCGTCCGGAACGGAATGTTTCGTAATCTGAACAGTCTGCAACCATTGGAATCGGCATATCTGCTGTTGCATAGTATGCTCCGTATCCGATTCCGAAGAAAAGGATAAACAGAATCGTATAGAGATTCAGGTTTGTCAGACTCAGATTCATCGCTGCAACTTCCGGTTTCCACAACAGAAGCAATGCTAAAACACCGATGTACATAACAAGTGCAACGCTGATATAGAGCATTAAAGATGCCTTCTGTCCTTTCTTCTGTGAAGTACGTACTGTCAACAGGAAGAATGGAACGGAAAATACATATCCGACGATCATCATCGGAAGATACAGACCTTTGTAATCTCCCATCATCGCTCCGTAAAGCATCGCCAGAACCGTCATATTCGTTGCGATCGAGAATGCAAGCTTACATCCTGCACCAGCGATCATCAATCTCTGTAATTCTTTGTTTGCTTTTAAAATAGCTACATATTCTTTTATTTTAACTTTTTCTTTTCCGCCTTCTCCACCAAGTCCAAAGAATTCCGGACGGTCTTTTTCTGCAATACCGATAACAGCCAATGCAGTCATGATCGCTGATACGATCATCGCCAGAGGAATCATGATATTAAAGAATTCTTCTGTTCTGTAATTTCCTCCGGTTACGATCGGCGCAAGAAACTGTACAAGCCCCATACCGATCAGGCTGGCAATCGTATTAAAGATTGTAAACAGAGGTCTCTGTTTCGGGTCATTTGTCAGACATGTCTGTCCTGAACGTGTAACCGATGTCTGGAATGTATATCCAACCATATTCAGTGCGTAGAACAAAATAAAGCATAAATAACGCAGCCACATCATATCCTCAGAAATGATACGGGTTCCAAAATACAGTAAAATTGAGGATACGATCATAATCAGATTTCCGATTACCATAAACGGTCTGAATTTTCCCCATTTGGTAGAAGTTCTGTCCATGATTGCTCCGATGATCGGGTCAATGAACGCATCTCCTGCACGCATCAATGTTACCATTGTAGTTGCAAATGCCAGCAATAAGCCAAGAACTCCGTTTGCATAATATGCAATAAAGTTCATTGTCAAAATATAATAGACATTTGTCGCCCCATTATTCATAGGGAAAAGAACAAGCTGATACATCTTTGCCCTGTTCAGAGCATTGACAGATGTTGCCTGAGTAGATTCCTGTTTCATATTATTCTCCATTCTCCCGCCCGGATACGGCGGTCTGCCTCTTTGCCTAAAACAGCACCTCTGCTTTATAAAAAGCAGAGGGCCATCCGATTTACTCGTTTCTTATTTCAATTTCTTCTGCAAGATTTGCAGTTGCTTTTTTCTTATACCCAGTTCTGGCTCTTTCCTTTGCTCTTTTTGAGCTTGTAATCCGGATTTGGCTGGCTGACACGGCGAATTGTGCTCGTATCTTTTGCCTGACCGGACACAGCTTCCAGACGAACTTCTCCGTTTAACGGAACCCGGAATTCAAAGACTTTATTGCCTGTCTTTTCTTCCAGCAGCTTGCCGTTTGCATATAATGCAACTTTTGTCTGGTTCGAATAAACCTTAACTTTAGTGACTGCTTCCGTTCTGTCTACGTAGCGGCTTCCGCAAAGATGTACGAAAGGCTCTTTGCTCCAGTACGCTTTGTAAATGTAGAAGCTGTCTTTTTTTACTTTCCGGTCGAATGTCATAAGTCCCTTATGATTCATTCCCGGCTCTCCACCCTGATCTCTCGCATCTGCCGCAAAATCGAACATGTTCCATACGTGGGTACTCCACATATACGGATGACGCTCAAAACATTTCAGCATAAATTCATGGTAGAGACTCTGATATTCTTCTGTATGGTCTCCTCTTCTTGGACGTGAGGAATGTAAATTCGGCATTCCTTCACAGCCATACTCAGAATATCCCAAACACCTGTTAGGGTACACGCGGTGGAAAAAGCTGATCCACCAGTCATTTAAAAACAACCCTGGAACATACCATCCCAAATACAAGTTCCAGCTTACTAAGTCAGACAGATGTGCTACCTTGTTGAAAGGACCGCACACTGCATAGCAGGCCAGTGTTGTAGGACGTGTGGAATCCATTTTGTGACACAGCTCATTGAGTTCACGGTGATTATCCAGCATATCCTTATTATCCTTTGTGGAAATCGTGATCTCATTGGATATTCCCCATGTAACAATACTTGGATGATTGTAATTCTGTACGATCAGCTCTTTCATCTGGCTAATGGTATTTTCCCGTCCGTTTGGCATATGTTCTGAGATGTATGGAATCTCCGCCCAGACAATCATTCCGTACTGATCACACAGATCATAGAAATACTGATCATGCTGATAATGCGCGAGACGAACTGTATTTGCCCCGATCTCACGAATAAATTCCATATCTTCTCTGTGGTGTTCTTTTGTTAATGCATTTCCGATTCCCTTCCGGTCCTGGTGTCTGGATACTCCATGCAGAGGATAGGAGCGTCCGTTCAGGAAAAATCCTTTTTTCGGATCCACGCTGAATGTACGGACACCAAATGGAATGCAAACGTCGTCTTTGACTTCTCCGTCTTTCATCAACTCTACTACTGCTGTATATAAATATGGATCTTCCACTCCATCCCAAAGATGTACATCCGGTATCGTAATCGTCACATCTTTTCCTTCACCTTTTGCTACAGGATTCCCCTGTGCATCAATTAAAGTTACTGCTACTTCAGCATTTTCTGCCTTATGGAAACTCTCTACATGAACTTTTCCATCTTTTCCTTCCACTGTCGGCGTTACCATTACACCGTCTCCGCCGTAGTAGTCCATCTCAAAATGTTCATTTGATACAATACGAAGAAGAACATCTCTGTAAATTCCACCATAAAATGTGAAATCTGCTTTTTGAGGATATACTCTGTCGTTGACACTGTTATCCACTGCTACTTCTAACTTGTTTTCTTTTGTTAAAAACTCTGTCACATCTGCACGGAATGTGGAATATCCGCCGTCATGACTCATCACCTTCTGACCGTTTAACTCCACCTCGGCAGAGGAATTTACTCCCTGAAACTCCAGGTATACTCTCTGGGTCTTGCTGTCAAAATCCGGGGCTGAAAATGTAGTGCTGTAATGACAGGTTCCTCGATAATAGTCATTTCCTCCATCCTGTCCGTCCACTGCATTCCAGGTATGCGGTAAATCCACTTTGACCGCTTTTCCGTCACGCCCTGTGAACACCCAGCCTTTCTTCAGTTCAATTTCTCTTCTCATTTTACTGGTTCGCATAGTAATTACTCCATGTTTTTTTGTTATTTCTTACACTTCTCGATTTATTTCCAAATGATTATATCTGCAATATTTTGCAAATACAACCGTTTTTGTTCAGGTGGTATTTCTTATGGAGTAAGTGGTCAAATTTTTAACAAAAAAGAGCCTGGCTCACTGACCAGACTCTTTGTGTCTCTCCTACTTTTTGTTGGAATCTCTTTCAAGAGGAAGCATAACATTGAAATAAAAACATCCATTTTTTACCTCTGTTGTCAAATGTCCCTCATATTTTTGAATGGTATGGAGCATGCTCTTCATTCCATATCCGTGATATCCGTTCTTCGCCTTTGTCGTAAGCGGAAGTCCATCCTCAAACTTCACTTCTCCGCACATCGGATTGACTATCTGCAGCATCAGAAAGCTTTGTCTTTCGTACAGCATGATATCAATCACTCTTTTTTCTTTGCTTTCCAGCTTTCTCACCGCTTCAATTGCGTTATCCAGAGCATTTCCAAACAATGTATACAAATCTACCGGATTCATAAAAGCCAGCAGAGATCCATCTGCCACACAGTTGATATGAATCCCGCTATTTTCACAGATCAGACTTTTTTCTGTCAAAATGGTATCCAGAATTTCATTTCCTGTTCTCACGATAGCACTGTAGATCTGCACGGATTTTTCAATTTTTTCGAGATATGTTTCCCTCTCTTTTTCATCTTTGACAACACGTATCGCCTGTACCTGATGCTTCAGATCATGACATTTGTGATTGATCAGCTCTATCGTCTCTTTGGACAGCTGATACTGCCCTTTTTGTTGATGCCAGAGAAGCTGAATGGTTTCCAGCTCTTTTCTCATACTGCTCTTTTTAAACAATGCACTTTGCAGATACAATAAGGTGATACAATAAAACTGCAACACAATGTTGAATAAAGCAGCCCCCGGATCGACCTTTGCGTAAATAAACAAATTTTCTGACATAATACAAAACACCCATGCAGAAACCATCTGTCTCGGGCCAATCTGATATTGCCCCTTTTCCGGCATCCAGCGAGCCAGTGTCAGTCCTATGGCCACATTTACTGCCACCGAAAATAAAATTTTCAAAAGCCAGTTTCCCAAATCTCCCAGCAGTGGACTGCAAAGTACATAGCTGGTTTCCAGTACCAGCAAAAATGTCATCGTTCCCCATACACCACAATACCAGAGGCCAAATCCCTTGCCCTTCACACAATTGTAAAAAATCAGAACCGCACTAAAATACGTAATAAATAAAAGGGGAACCTGCCCCCAGTAGCTCCAGTCTGTAAGATTTTCTATCAAATAATATACTCCGGACAAAATTAAAACACATACTGCTCCCGATAGAATCAGTCTGACTTTAAAATGTGTCTTTCTTCTCAGCGGAAGCAGAAACACCAGACAGGATATCCATAAATTAATCCCATACCACAGGCTCTCCATTCCCAGCTTTAGATTTTCACTCATCGTTTCCCTCTTCCCTTTCCTGCATCAGCCTCCCAGAAAATCTACCACTGCACTCAGAAATGCAGGTCTGTTTCTCCTGCTGATTTCCAGCTCATCTCCACCCACAACCGCAATGTTTTTTCTGATTTCGGAAACATACTTCAAATTTACCAGATAACACTGATTGCATTTTACAAAATGCCAGTCTTCCAGCTCTTCCTGCACGTCCTTTAATGCTCCGCGAATCGTAAATACTCCTGCTTTCGTGTGATAGTGGAGCATCCGGTTCTGGATCTCTACATAATAGATCTCTCTGCTGTCCAGAAATTTCGCCCCATCCGGAAGATTCAGACAGATCCTTTTTCCTTCCCGGTTTTTCACTCTTCCCACAGCTCTTGTAAAACGCATGGAAAAGGTATAATAGTTGAGCGGTTTTAAAATGAAATCCAGCGCATCTACTTCGTAGCCCTTGATCGCATACTGCGCCATATTCGTGATAAAAACAATCACTACCTCCTTATCCAGCCCCCGTATCTTCTGAGCTGCCTCCATACCATTTAGATGAGGCATTTCGATATCCATCAGAAGAATATCAAATTTTTGATAATTCTGAACCAACTCTCTGCCGTCCTGAAATGCTGTAGTCTGAATCTGGAGATCATATTCCTTTGCATATCTGCCCACCATTTCCTGTATCAATCCACGATACTCTGTTTCATCTTCTACAACAGCTACATGCAGCATCCTCTGCCTCCTTTGCTATAAAATATCATTTCCTGACTTGGTTTCTTATAAGAGTATTATTATACCATAATCTTTTTTGAAGATGTACCCCCTAAATATTTGATGTATACAGTATCAATGGCTTTTCTTTTGACTCTATCTATTTATGAAATTTTTATTGGACACTTCATATTCCTCATGTTAGACTTTATTCATAACATTTCAGGAGAACGGATATTTCTTTTTATTTCCATGTTCTCTTCTTTATTTTCAAAAAACAAATCCAGATGAAATCATCAAATTTTCAATCTAATTCACAAACCATCAGGAGGAACCGCTTATGAGCAATGGATTAAAACAATATTTTCCAATGATTCAAACCCGAGAGGAGCTTTGTAAAAAAATTCAAACCACCCCTGAATTAAAATTTCTGTTTGATTCGTGGGACGAATCCCAACAAGAAGAATTTCTGCAATTTTGCACAGGAATGCAGGGTGTCAAAATACTTTACGATTCTTTTTTCAAAGAAATTTTAAATCCGGATACTGCACCTTCACGTCTGGAAGAATTACTGTCACTGATATTACAACGGCATATTCGTATTTTACACGTACTTCCAAACGATTCTTCCCGAATTGCAGAAGAAAATGCTTTGCTTATTATGGATATTGTTGTTCAACTGGAAGATGGAAGCATTGCAAACATTGAAGTGCAAAAAATAGGATATTCTTTTCCCGGACAACGCAGCGCATGCTATTCCGCTGATCTTTTGCTCCGGCAATACAAACGTGCCAAAAATGAACGGAAAAAGAAATTCAGCTATCGGGATATAAAAAGCGTGTATACCATTGTTTTTATAGAAAAAAGTTCTGGAGAGATGAAACGGCACAAGCAGGATTATGTCCACCATTTTTGTCAAAAGTCAGATACAGGACTTCATATGGAGCTTCTGCAGGAATTCGTTTTCATCCCACTTGACATCTATCGGGAAACCCGTCACAATAAAGGTATACCCATCCGGGCATCCCGTAATACATGCCTGCGGCGGGCGGACTTTGTCCAATAAGGTATCAAAAACGATTTAGATGCGTGGCTCACATTTCTCAGCGAGGATAATCCGGAAATAATCGTCCAGCTAATCAAACAATATCCGAAGTTTATTCCTATGTACCGGGAGATTTATGAGCTTTGCAGGAATGTGGAGAAAGTTATGGGATTGTTTTCAAAAGAATTACAAATATTGGATAAGAATACCGTGCAGTACATGATCGATCAAATGCAGGATACGATCGATGAACAGAAAAATACCATTGGTGAACAACAAAGCATTATTCAGGAACAACAAACTATCATTGAACAACTTAAGAAACAACTGGAAAAATAATTATGCCCAATAATAAGGAGTGCCACTTTTATGGATTTTTACACCGCAAAAAGACAATTCAACAATTATTTAAAAGACTACGACTGCCACAATGACAAAATCCGTTTAAAGATCGTACACACTTACGGCGTTGTAAAAGAAAGTACTGACATTTCAGCCCGTATGCAGTTATCTGAGGAAGATACCACACTTGCAAAGATGATCGCCCTACTGCATGATATCGGACGTTTTGAGCAGTTAAAACGCTTCGACAGCTTTCTTCCGGACACGATGGATCATGCCGCTTACGGTGTGAAAATTCTGTTCAATAATGATAATGGAGAAAACCTGATCCGCAGGTTTGTTCCTGAATCTGATTTTGACGAAATCATCCGTATTTCCATTGCCAAACACAGTGATTTTAAGCTGGATGGAATTTCCGATGCACGTACTTTACTTCATGCAAAGATTATCCGGGATGCAGATAAACTGGATAACTGCCGTGTAAAACTGGAAGATAAACTGGAAACTTTTATGGATACTTCTGCAAAGGAGACAGGTGCCTCCGTTGTTTCTCCGAAAGTAAAAGATTCTATTTTACGTCATGAATGCATTCTTTCCTCTGATCGGGTGACTCCGATGGATTACTGGATTTCTTATCTCGCCTATTTCTATGATATTAATTTTCGAGAAAGTCTGGATATCATTGAAGAGCGGAACTACATTCCAAGGATTATTGCGCGGATTCCGTATACCCATCCTGAGACAAAGGAATTGATGAAACGAGTGGAAGAAGAATTGCTGGAGTATGCACGGACAGGATCACTATAGACAGGACTCATTTCGTCCTGTCCATGATCTTACAATACACCATCCCGACCAGCGTACTCACCGTTGTCGCCACAATCCCCGCACCTACAATTGCCGCCGGATTCATACTTCCATACTGACTCCGGTAGGCGATCACATTGATCGGGATCAACTGCAGCGAAGAGATATTCATGATCAGAAATGTGCACATTTCGTTGGATGCCACGCCGGGCTTTCTTGCCTTTCCCGGCGCTCTTTTCATCCGCCTTTCCTGTTCTAATTCGGCCAGTGCCTGCATTCCCTGAAGTCCGGCAGGCGTTGCCGCCCAGCCAAGCCCCAGAAAATTTGCAATAAAGTTTGTTGTAATATACTGATTTGCCTGATGCTCTTTCGGAATATCAGGAAACAAAAATCGGATCAGCGGCCGCATTTTTTTCGATGCCATTTCAATGATCCCTGCTCTGGATGCAATTTCCATGATGCCCATCCAGAATGCCATCACTCCCACCATGGTAATACATAATGTCACCGCTTCTTTCGCAGAATCCAATGCTGCATTTGTGATATCCGGCATTTTTCCGGTAAATGCCCCATATACAATTCCAATGATGATCATACCTGCCCATAAATAATTCAACATTCCTTAATTTACTCCCTGCCACATATATTTCTCTACGATTTCAAACGGCGCCGGACCTACATCCAGAACTGCTTTATGGAACTCCTTCTGCGAAAAATCCTGCCCTTTCTTTTCTACCCACTTTTTCTTTAATTCCAGAAATTCTACATAGCCGATATAATACTTCAGATAATTTCCCGGAGATCCAATGATCAGATCATAAATCTGATTTACGATCTCCGCACTTCCGACTCCATATTCTTTGAAAAATTTTACAGTATCCATCCGATTCCACCCATCATAATGAATCCCCATATCTGCCAGCGCATACAATGCCAGCAAAATGGAACTGTTTTTCTGAAGCAGAACCGCCTGCTCTCTGGTAAGAGAATCCGCCAGATAGTAGGCCCCCATTTCCGCATACGTTGCCCAGCCTTCCACATATCCGCCAAAATTGAAAATACTTCGCAGCGGATCCGGCTTTGTTGATGCGTAATAAACCGTCTGATACAGATGCCCCGGATACCCCTCATGGGCCAGTGTTGTATACAGTGTCAGCTTATTACCCATCTGGGCCTGGTTGACATAGATGACATTTTCTTCTGTGTCATCCAGTGCCGGTATCATATAGAATGCCGGACTTAGATGTGCTTCCATGGCTTTTGGCACATATTTTACTTCTACACTCGTCTGAGGAAGTTTTGGAAACGTCTTCTGAATATCCAGACTCAGACTGTTTAATATTTCTTTTGGATCGGTAGATTCCATCACTGCTGTTTCCTTTGCCTGTTCTGCTGTCAGTCCAATCACAGCTTTCATTGCCGCCAGATCATCTTTCATTTGATTCTTTGTCAGTTTTTGTAATTGAGGAACTGTTCTTACAGATCCTGTGGACGCCTGCACTGTCAGCTCATAATATTCTTTTCCATTTGGCAGATAACAGAGTCCTTCTTCGTTCTTACCGGAATCTTTCAACTCCACCACGGTTTTAATCAGCTGCTGATAGGCCGGCAACACATAGGTCTGCAGCATATATGCATTTTTCTGGATATAATCACTTTTCTCCGATTCGGACAGATCTGTAAGCTTCTGGATCCGATCAACAAACGTGGAAATCAGATAGTTGGAGTCTCCCATATCAATGAATGCCTGACACTGTTCAATTACGGTGTCCGCCGTATAGCTTGCCATAAAAAGCCCTTTTTGTGCCTTTTCCTGTTCAAATGCGATCAGGGAATTAAAATAATCGGGTGTTGTTTTCATCAACTCCAGATAAGCATCCACATCTTCTTTGCTTTGAAACTGATATTCTGACAACAGTACCGGAATCTGTGTCTGCACACCGCTGACTGTCCCCATGGGCTCTTCATACAGCAGATAGTCACTTTCTTTTTTAGATAACTCCAGATAATAATCCAACACATCATATGTAAGCCTGTTTTCCCTTGATAATTTCCGATAGGAAAATCGTTTCAATGCCGCCTGTGTATTTTCTGTGGAAATTTTTCGGGTTCCTTTATCCGTATTAAAATATCCGAATGTAACCGGGGAATCCTGAATCCCATACTGACCGGGATCTTTGAGTGTATAATGCAGACTGACCGTATTTGACGCCACTTCCTGACAAAATAAGGTTTCGGTAAATTTTCTGAACTTTTTATTCTGGATTTCTGAAGACTGCCCGTGACATCCGGACAATATCACAGACAACAGCAAGGTAAGAACAAGAATGATCGAGATGACTTGCTTTTTTGTGCTCTTTCGCAAACGATCTGACATGGCAAACTCCCAAAATCGATTTTGTTTTATCTTATGAGTTCTTGAGGGATGTTATTCTCTGAAACCGCATATAGATTTAAAAATCTGATTTTATTTTGGAGTCATTCATGAATCTTTTTCTCTACCTCACCAATTTTATTGTCCCGTTTCTGATCCTTGCCATCATCGTCTATGGACTTCTGATGAAGATCAACGTCTATGAACATTTCATCAAAGGTGCCCGAAACGGATTTTTAACCGTTCTCAAGATCATGCCCACACTCATCGGACTTATGGTGTCAGTGGGTATTCTCCGCGCTTCCGGGTTTCTGGAGATGATTTCCTCCTGTATCGGGCAGTTTACTGCTGCCATTGGATTTCCCGGAGAACTGGTTCCTCTTACGGTTGTCAAAATGTTCTCTTCCTCAGCCGCTACCGGACTTCTTCTGGATCTCTATAAAGAGTTTGGTACGGATTCTCTGATCGGACTGATCGCATCCATTTCCATGTCCTGTACAGAGACCATCTTTTATACTATGAGTGTCTATTTCATGACCGCAAAGATCAAAAACTCCCGCTACACACTGATTGGAGCGCTGATTGCCACCTTCGCCGGACTGGCAACCAGCGTGGTCCTGGCTCAATTCATGCTGCAATAGATTGTTTTGCAGGTTTGAATATGGTACACTGATGTTAGACATAAGGAGGTGTTCTGATGGCGAGTATTACTCTTGAAAATCTGAACAAGACATATCCCAACGGATTTGTATCTGTCAAAAATCTTTCTTTGCATATAGAAGACGGAGAGTTTGTTACCTTTTTCGGACCAAGCGGCTGCGGAAAATCCACCATACTTCGCATGATCGGTGGTATGGAGGATATTACATCCGGTGAAATCTATCTCGGAAAAGATCTGCTCAACGATATTCTGCCCCGTGACCGCAGTCTTGCCATGGCGTTTCAGAATTATCAGCTCTATTCTCACTTAAACGTGTATGACAATATTGCGCTTGGACTGCGCCTTCGCAATCTTCCGCGGCAGATTATTGACAGCCGTGTGAAAATGGCAGCGCATTTTTTCAATATCACGGACATTCTTGAGAAAAAGATCCGGGTGATCAATGAGGCTCAGAAACAACGCGTTGCGCTTGGACGTGCTGTTGTATGCAAACCAAAAGTCCTTCTGGTCGATGAAGATTTTGCCCGACAGAACGAACATCGCAAAAAAGAAATGATGCGTGATATCCGGCGCATCAACAAAGAGCTTGGCATTACAGTCCTCTATGTAACTAACAAGCGGGGAGAAACTGAGATTGCAGGACAAAAAGTAATCTCCATGAGAGACGGAGAGGTTGTGGATATCAAAAAAATCTGAATCACATAAGCTCATCGTACAAAAAAGGAACACAGAAATCTTTCACTGATCTCCGTGTTCCTTTTTTATTTTCTGCTTTCCAGATATTGATAAATATCCCTCTTAGACACTCCCCTGTCCTTTGCGACAGCTTTCATTGCTGATTTCTTATCCATTCCCTGTTTTGTGTATACTTCCATGTGATCTTCAATGGTCATTTCTTCCCACTGTTTTCTCTCCTCTTCCCGGGCTTCTTCCCGGCTCTTCCCCTCGATCACCAGAACACATTCCCCTTTTGGAGGATTTGCCTCATAATGAGCCACTGCCTCTTCCAAAGTCACTGCAAGAGCTGTCTCATGACGTTTTGTCAACTCCCGGCATACGGTAATCTTCCGGTTTCCAAGCCGCTCCAGAAACAATTTCAGAGTCTTTACAAGACGATGAGGTGCTTCATATACGATCATGGTCCTCGTCTCTGTCTCCATCTCCTTTAAAATCTGTTCCCGCTCTTTTTTATCCGATGGCAAAAATGCTTCAAATGCAAATCGTCTGGTAGAAAGCCCGGAAATTGTCAGTGCCGTAATACAGGCTGCTGCCCCCGGAAGAGATGTTACCGAAATTCCGGATTCATAGCACATCTTCACGAGTTCCTCTCCGGGATCCGAAATTCCGGGCGTCCCGGCATCTGTGATCAAAGCGATATCCTGTCCTTCCAACAGCTTTTCTACCAGCTTTCTTCCTTTTTCGTATTTATTGTATTCGTGATAACTGGTCATTGGTGTCTGTATCTCAAAATGATTTAACAGCTTGATACTGTTTCTTGTATCCTCCGCTGCGATCAGATCCACTTCTTTGAGTGTACGGATCACACGAAAAGTCATATCCTCCAGATTTCCGATTGGAGTTGCACACAAATATAACGTTCCTGTCATGCTGTTTCCTTTCTCTCACCCTCACCGGGTATACATAATTATAGGCGGTTCGATCGTTACCCTCGGTTTTCCGCCTCGAAGACCTTCGATCAGCACCATCGTAGGTTCCTTATCAATATAAGGATGCACAAATCGGATCCTCTTCGGTTCGATCTTATATTCACTCATCTTCGTCAGAATCTCTCCCAGACGAAACGGTTTGTGTATCATATAAAACCGTCCTTTCCCGTCCGCAAGTAATTGTTTGCTCTCTCGTAAAATATCATCCAGAGTACATAAAATCTCATGCCGCGCGATCGCTTTGGCATCTCCCGGATTCTGCAGACCATGCTGGTTCAGCATATACGGTGGATTGGTCACGATCACATCAAAAAAAGTCGGCTTGAATAACGCTGCCGCCTCTTTGATATCTCCCTGCACAATCTCAATTTTTTCCTGCAGATGATTCCACTCTATACTTCTTCGCGCCATATCAGCACTTTCTTTTTGAATCTCAAGTCCGATAAAATGCTCTCCTCTGGTCTTTGCGGACAATAAAATCGGTAAGATCCCAGTTCCGGTTCCCAGATCCAGAACCTTCTCCCCCGGTTTGACCCTGGCAAAATCAGAAAGCATCACCGCATCAATCCCAAAACAAAATCGTTCCGGATCCTGGATGATCTGAAGCCCATTAAGCTGCAGATCATCCAGACGCTCTCCGGATTTTAAATTATTTGTCATCTAATCTTGACGCTCCTTCTCCCTTTTCCAGTTCCGCGAGCTTGCGCATCTCTTCTTTTGAGACCTTCGCTTTTCGCTTACGCGGACGGAATTTTAATTCTTCCGCCTGATATTCCCTGATTTCTTTTTCATCGTTTTCCAGATTTACAACTACTTTCACCAGTTTTCTCAGAACACTTAAGGAATGGACCGTTCCTGTCAATCCATCTGAAGTCGTAACCGTATCTCCTACTGACGGAAGCTGGCTGTTTAATTCTTCATAAGTCTCTTCCTCGTTCGTCAGACAACACATCAGCCTTCCGCACACTCCGGAGATCTTGGTCGGATTCAGCGACAGATTCTGCTCTTTTGCCATCTTAATGGAAACCGCAGCAAACTCGGACAAATACGTGTGACAGCATAATGGTCTTCCGCAGATTCCGATTCCGCCCCGGATCTTCGTCTCATCTCTTACACCGATCTGACGCAGCTCGATCCGAATGCGAAATACTGCTGCCAGATCTTTTACCAGCTCACGGAAATCGATACGCCCGTCTGCTGTGAAATAAAACAGCACTTTATTGTTGTCAAATGTATATTCCGCATCGATCAGTTTCATCTCCAGACCATGCTTTCTGATCTTTTCCAGACAAATCTGAAATGCTTCCTTTTCTTTTTCTCTATTTTTCTCTTCTGTCTTCTGATCCTGCTCTGTGGCGATCCGAATGACAGACTTCAGCGGCTGTATCACCTCTTGATCTTTTACTTTTCTGGTTCCGATCACAACCTTTCCATACTCTACACCGCGCGCAGTCTCCACAATCACGTGGTCTCCCTGTTTGATCTCAAACTTTCCCGGTGAAAAATAGTAGATTTTTCCGGCTGTCCGAAACCTTACTCCAATCACTTTTGTCATTCTATCAGTTCTCCTTTATTGTCAATAAAAGCAATTCCATCGTCAGTTCAAAATTGACATTTGCTTTTAGTCTGGCCTTTGCCTTTTCAATTCCGTCCAGAATATTCTCGATTCCCTCGTAAGAGCTCTTGCTTGCCCGGTCCTTGATAAATCTGAGCTGATCAGAAAATACGACCTGATCCACATTCTTTGTGGCTTTATAGATCAGCACATCCCGATACCATACCGAGATCACATCCAGATAGTCTGTGATATTCATCTTATAAGAAACCACTCGTTTTACGGCTGCCTCCAGCGCATCCACATCCATGTCATTGATCTCACGCAGCAGATGAACTGCCTCTTCCTTGATCTCATTGAAATGCTCTGATGTCGCAAGCATGATCGCACGTCCCATATTTCCCTGCGCAAACGCCACGCACACATCTGCCTTATAATCCGGAATCTCCATCTGTTCCATCAAATATTTTTTGATCAACTGATCTTTGATATTCCTCAGCTTCAGCATCACACATCTGGAACGGATCGTGGGAAGAAGAATCTCTGCATTCTCTGTCAGAAGCAGGATCACCGCGTAAGCCGGCGGCTCTTCGATCGTCTTTAACAGGGCATTCTGCGCCTGTACACTCATCATATCTGCATCGGGTACAATATAGATCTTATATTTGCTGCTATATGGCTTGATCACAATATCATTGTTGATCTGCTCTCTGATATCATCAATGCTGATCGTATTTGGTTTTTCGTGTGTCACCCTGATAATATCCGGCTGATTATTCGATGCTGCCTGTTTGCAGGACTGGCACTTTCCGCATGCGTCTCCGTCTTCATCCCGATTCTGACACTGCAGGCTCATAGCGAACAAATTTGCCAGAAGTCGTTTTCCGGAGCCTTTTTCCCCATTCAAAATATATGCATGGGAAACTTTATCTGTTTTTACTGCATTTTCGATATACTGTATAATGTTTTTATGTCCAACTACATCTTTAAAACTGCTCATATCATCACCTGCTGTCTTTTCTTGAATTTCCTCTGTTACTGTTTCAGTATAGCATAATTTTGAGGTAAGATATACCCAGATTCCTGCAATTGCACAAAAAAAACAGCAGAAGTCCCCTTCCGCCGTCTTTCTTATATTCTGACCCCGGTGTCACCGTCAAACAAATGCAGTTTATCATTTCTGAGAGAAAAAGAAATCCTGTCTCCCCGTCTATATGGTGTGTCTGCATTTGTCCTCAATGCCACATCCTTCCCTTCATATGTAAAATAAAGATAGGTTTCCGCACCGAGCATTTCATACACCATAACCTCATGCTCTGTTCCTTCCTCTGTAAGTACCAGATCTTCCGGACGCACACCTACTGTGATCACCTCGCCCATATATCCCTTTCGGAAAACTCTTTCGGCATCTTCTTCTGTCAGATCGACCGCAAAATCTCCAATCTGAAGATAGGTTCCATATTCTCCGCCTCTGCAGCATTTCCCCTGAAAGAAATTCATGGGCGGCATTCCGATAAAACCTGCCACAAATGTATTTGCCGGACAGTTGTAAAGTTCTTCCGGTGATGCGACTTGCTGAATCACTCCGTCTTTCATCACTACAATCTTTGTTCCAAGTGTCATCGCTTCTGTCTGATCATGCGTCACATAAATAAACGTCGTTTTCAGCTTCTGGTACAGCCTCAGTATCTCCGCCCTCATCTGTGTTCTTAATTTTGCATCCAGATTGGACAATGGCTCATCCATCAGGAAAATTCTTGGATTCCGTACAATGGCACGTCCCATTGCCACTCTCTGCTTCTGCCCGCCCGAAAGTTCTCCCGGCTTTCTGTCCAGAACACCGTCGAGTCCAAGAATCTTTGCCGCTTCCTCCACCTTCTGTCTGCGTTCTTTTTTCGGTACCTTTTTCAGCCGGAGGCTATATGCCATATTCTCAAATACTGTCATATGCGGGTACAGTGCATAATTCTGAAACACCATTGCAATATCTCTGTCGCATGACTGTACCTGATTCATCATTTTTCCATCGATCAGAAGCTCTCCGTCGGATATTTCCTCCAATCCTGCGATCATCCGCAGCGTTGTCGATTTTCCACATCCGGAAGGACCTACGAAAATCACAAACTCCTGATCCTTGATCTTAAGATTAAAATCCTGTACCGCAACTACTTTGTCTTCATATTTTTTATATACATGTTTCAACTGAATCTCAGCCACAGCAATGCCTCCTTAATATCTATATCTGTTCCAATAATTGCGGAAGTTCTCCCACAGAATTTAATATATAATCTTCTTCTCCGCGAAAATCTGCTTCCTGACTCACTCCGCTTAAAACACCAATGGCCACTCCGCCGTTCTCTCTTGCAAAACGAATGTCATTATATGTATCTCCAACCACTGCAATTTCCTGCGGCTTCAGCCCGAATTTTTTCTGAAATTCCAGAAACATATCTGCTTCCGGTTTGGGGCGCAGAACACCATCATCTGCTCCCACATAATCAAATTTTTCCAGTACCCCCAGCCGCTGCAGACAGTTTCTTGCAGACCGCACCGTGTCTGCTGTTGCAAGTCCAACCCGGATGTCTCTTTGTTTCAGCGCATCAAGAACTGCTTTAATGTCCGCTGTTTCCACATACTGCGCCTGACTTTCCGTTACATAGTCGGAAAACAGCCGTTCCAGCTGCATTCTCACTTTTCGGCTTTCCAGATAAATCTGCTCCCTCGAAAGTTCATCCGTAATATCCATCGCAATTTCTGAATAGGACTTATACGCGAGCCCTCCATGTGGATCGATCTCTCCATTCTCGATTCCCATCGCATGAAACACACATTCTTTTACTTCCTCCGAAAGATTGTTTTCTTTTAAAAACTGTGTGACAAACGATTTTGCCGCACCCAGCCATAAGGAAAAAAAGTCAATCAGAGTTCCATCTTTGTCAAATAAAATTCCTTTAATCATCTGCTAAACCTTCTGTCTCTCCTTTGATTTCTCCGAAAGTTGTCCTCTCCGGATCTTTCTTTCCTCGAAATACCGGGTTTACATATCCAAGAAATTCTTTTTTCTTTGTTCTGACTTCCAGTCTGATCCACTGCCAGGAGGTACGTTCCAGAATCAAGTTTGTCTCTACATGATATCTTCCGGTTTCAGACGAACTGACCGGCAGCTCCACATAATTTCCATTCATCACAAGAAATGCTTCCGGTTCTTCTGTCAGTCCTGAAATTTCTGCCCGATATGTAATCTCACACTTCTCTGCAGTGATCTCATCTCCCGGGAGATGGCTCTGACCATTCACCTTGATTTTTGGCTCTATCCTACAGAGTCTGGTCACGCACAGGTGTCCCTTTCTGACTGCATCCATCAGATTTTTCGGACTTAATCCGTCACAAAATACCCATGTTGCGGGATCTCCCACCACAGACGGAAGGCTGGCTCCCTCATAAAATTCATCCTCCAGATTATGGGAATCACTTCCTCCCACTCCGTACACACGAATTCCTTCATTCCATACTTCATCCAAAAAACGAATCGCCATATCATTAGATCCTGGTCCATCCGGATACGTCGGATCATTGATGATCTCCATACAGTTGATATCCCGCAGATCCGTATTTTCAAACCGCCACTTCCAGATGGTCAGAAACGGATGATTGATACTGCGAATCCATTCTTTTTGTTTTGCTTGTGCTATCGTCTGATCCATATATGTATCTATGATGTCTTCTCCGTTATGCTTCACGATCTCCAGAATTTTCTCCGGCATTTCCGTAATTCCAAACAGATTCATGTGTCCTTTATCTGTCGTTACCTCAATTCCGGGAAGCACACAGAGTGAAGTCTTACACCAGCCGGTATGCATGAGATTATGTTCTGTCGGCACATAAAAATCCAAACTGCTTTCCTCTGCTCTTTCAGAAGCATGCCCGATCGTCTCTTTTCCGTCAGACAACCTCGTATGCGTATGAAAATCGCCCTTATACCATCCGGATTCCGGACAAAATACTTTCTCCCAGTGATAGCTCTTTTCCGAGATATGGAATCCATTTTCCACCCAGCATTCTCCGCCGATCGGATCAGAAACCACATCTTTCCGGTCCGAAACTGTCAGTACGATTTCTCCGGTTTGTTCTCCCAGCTTCTGCGCAACATATTCTGTAAAAATGCCGATTCCGATTTTCCAGGTTCCGGGATAAATCTCTCCCGGAACACCTCCTATCGTTGTATCTTTTGTACTTTTCCCGATTCCCGGGTTCTGTTGCCCATATCCCAGCAGCTTCTGAAACCGAATTTCTTTTCTCGGATCTTCCAGAAACAAAAATGCCATATACCGAAATTCTTCAGGCATTTCTATCATCATCTGAATGTGTTCTGTTCCTTCCTGAATTTCAATCCATTTTTCCTGAATATTTTTTTCTTCTTTTCCGATTTTAAACCTAATCTGATCTCTCATTTTATAATGCATCCAATGCTTCCTGTGCTGTTTTCTGTGCCTCATCCAGAGCTTCCTGTGCAGGTACATTTTCCAACTCTACCTTGTCCGCTGCAATTGACAGCGCATCCAGAATCTTACCTCCTGTCGGATCCTGAAGAGCCGGTGTTCCATGAGATGCCTGCTGAAGCGGAACCAGTGCCTGAGGATTTTCTTCTGCATAAGACTTAAACTCTTCTACCTCCTGTGTAGACTCACGTACTGCCACATATCCTGTGCCCATGGACCATTTTGCCTGATTTTCCGGAGTTGTAAAATATTTCATAAACTCATAAACACCTTCTTTTTCTTCATCAGAAGAATTCTGAAGCATCACAAGCTGCAGTGCATCTGCCGTTGGTGCTGAAGGTTTGTCGTTAAATCCAGGCTGTTCCATTGCTCCCACAATGCTAAAGTCCAGATCTGCCTGATCTCCGGAAGAACCTGTATAACCGCCTGCTTTATTCTGCAGAACGTCGTCAATAGTCGTGTACCAGTATTCCCAGCCCTGTCCGCCGGAATTTACTTTCATGATCTTGTCATCGTGAATCCATGTACGGAAGCTCTCCCATACTTCTACCCATTCGTCTGAATTGATCATCACTTTTTTCCCATCCTCACTCAGAAGAGAGGCTCCGTTGCTGAGTGCTGCATCAATCAGATTTCCTGAGCCCCACATTGGCTCCCAGCCCACAAAGGAACCATCGGAAGCTGTCATTTTCTCTGCTGCCGCTGCAAGGTCCTGCCAGGTCTTGATCGTTGCCGGGTCAATTCCCGCTTTTTCAAATGCCGCCTTATTGTAATACATCACCTGTGTTGTACCATATGCAGGCAGTGCAAACAATTTTCCGTTCTGATCCTCCCCCTGCTCATAAAATACCGGCAGATAATCATCTTTTTCAAAGGAATCATCTTTTTCTACATAATCATTGATGTCTGCAACCAGATTTTTTTCAGAAAGATTTCTGGATTTATCTGTATCCAGAAGTGCCATGTCCGGAGCTTTCTTTCCTGCAATCCCTGCCTGCAGTTTTTCATAAGTCTCTGTATAATCCGCCTGTGTTGTTGTCTTAACTTCATATTTGTCCTGAGACTCATTGAATGCATCTACAATGTCCTGAAATACATTGACTGCTGTTTTTCCACCGGAATACCAGAGGTCCAACTGAATTTTTCCATCTGCTGTCTTTGTCGTTTCTGCAGCTTTTGCATTGTTTCCACATCCTGTCACCAGGGACATTCCAAGTACACAAACTAATAATGCTGATACAATTCTCTTTTTCATTTTCTTTTTTCTCCTTCATGCATCGTATGTTATTTTTTCTTTGCTTTCTTTATGTAAAAAAGGAATTATCCTTTCATACCCGTATCTCCGCCGATTCCATTGATAAACCACTTTTGCGTAAATGCAAACAGAATCAGAAGCGGCAGTACGATCAATGTACTTCCTGCCATGACCAGGGGCCATTCTGTTCCATAAGCACCGCCTTCTATAAAGAATTTTCTCAATCCCTGTGACACCATCATCTTCTCATCCGCATCTGTGATCAGAGACGGCCACATATAACTGTTGTAGCAGGTAATAAAGTTCATCAGTCCAAATGTGATGAACGAAGATTTTGTCATCGGACACACGACCCGCCACAGAATCTTCCAGGAGCTTGCCCCGTCGATTCTCGCTGCCTCGATCAGTCCCATTGGAACCTGCATGAATGCCTGTCGAAGCAGAAAGATTCCGAAAATGCTGACACAGTTGGAAATAATCAGACCCGTAAACGTGTTCAGCAGATTCCAGTTTGCCAGAATAATATAGCTCGGAATATATGTTGCTGCTGTTGGAAGCATATAAGTTCCCATGATGACTGCAAACAACGCTTTCTTACCTTTAAAATTCATAAAAACAATCGCATAGGCGATCATCGCACCTGTTACGATCTGCAGCGCCAGCGTGATCACTGATACAAACAAACTGTTGCCGACATATCGAAGAAGCGGTGATTCAAAAATGACCTGGTAAAAGTTATGCCACTGGAATTCTGCCGGAAAAAATGAACTGACATCCATAATCTCCGCCTTTGTTTTCAGTGCACTTAAAATCATCCATACAAACGGAAAGATTGTGAAAATACTGAAGATCAGTAAAATCATTCCTTTTCCGAGTTTTTCGATTCCTGTTCTTATCTTCATAATCTGTCCTTCTTTCTAATAATGCACCCATTTTTTCGATGCACCGAACTGTACTGCCGATAATACTACGGTGATTATAATCATCACAATCGCCACCGCAGTTGCCTGCCCCATGTTAAACTCTTCAAATCCAAGCTGATAATACATATACAGCAAGGTTCTTGTGCTTCCGGACGGACCTCCCTGAGTCAGGATCTGAATCTGATCATATGCCTGTAGCGAAGTTACCATCGTAATAATTACCAGGAAAAACGTGGTCGGAGAGATACACGGAATCGTAACATCCCGGAATCTCTGCCACCTTTTTGCTCCATCCAGCCCGCTTGCCTCGTACAACTCTTTCGGAACCTTTTCCAATGCGGAAAGATAAAAGATCATCGCATATCCGAGACTCTTCCACACAGTCACAATGATCACAGCGAGCATTGCTGTGTCTGAACTTTTAATCCACTGTAATTCGGGGAGATGCAGAAATCTCATTACCGTATTTGCAACTCCCGTATTCGGATCGTAGATCCAGGTCCATACGATCGACACTGCAACAGTCGGCGTGATCCATGGCGAAAACAAAATAAATTTGATGATCCCGCTTCCTTTAAATGCTTTCTGCATCAAAAGAGCCAGCATCAGACCAAGTACGATCGTCGGAATCAGCGTTCCCAATGTAAACACAACTGTGTTCCAAAGTGCATCGTAAAATCTGGCATCCTGAAACAACGAAATAAAATTATCAAAAAATACAAAATTGTAGTCCGGAGTCATATAATCCCAGTCTGTGAAACTAATATAGACAGATCGCAGGATCGGATAAATCCAAAATACGATCAGAGGAATGAATGCCGGCAGAACAAAAAGAGTCACACTGCCCAGTTGCCTGAATTTTACTTTATTCTTCATTTTTTCTATCCTTTCTTATCAACCCGTAAATCACTGTCATAATGCCTGCCGTTGCCGGGAGCGCCAGCCAGATTCCTCTGATATCCCAGACAGCCGGAAGCAAAAACAGACAGATTGGCGAAACTGCCAGACTTTCTATATAAGTCATAAACATCGCTTTTTTCGTCTGCATGACTGCATTGAGACAGGATACATTCAACTTTGCCGTTCCCGTTAACAGAAATGCAAATGAACTGATCAGCATCCCCGAAGAAAAATACTGCTTTGACTCTGCTGACAGACCAAACCATCCTCCAATATACGGAATCATACAGATCGTCACTGCTGCCGCCGTGATTCCTAAGATGATTTCTGCGGTGTAAGCGATTTTTTTTACTGCTCTTACCTCTGTCTCCTTTTTCGCACCATGATAAAAACTAATCAGAGGCTGTACACCTTCTCCGATTCCCGTCAGAAAATACTGAACCGGGAATACAATATAAGAAATAGCCGCATAACACGCCACCGCTGCATTTCCGCCATAACGAAGACACTGCAGATTTGTAAAAATAAGTGCAGCTGTCGGCGCAAGTGATGTTCCAAATGCCGTAATCCCAATCTTGAAAATATCTGCAGCATATTGCCTGTGCCACAACAGCCTCCATTTTCGATAACCTGTTTTCCACAGGATCGCACATCCTGCCATAACTACCACGGCCTGCGCCGTCACCGTTCCAATTGCGGCTCCCCTGATTCCCATATTCAATCGGAACATCAGATAATAGTTCACCAGAATATTGACTGCAAATCCTGCTGCCATGCTGAGCATTGCTCCCAGCGACTGATTCATATTTCTCAAAAGAGGCATGATTCCGGTTCCTGCCACCTGAAGGATACTTCCGGCAATAATGATCGCCGTATACTTGATTGCTTCCATCTGAACACTTCCCGCAGCTCCCAAAATTTCTAAAAACGGTTTCTGTACCAGAGACAGCAAAATCGTTGCAAGTATACCTGTACCGATCAGAAGTGTCATTGTAAGCTCAAACAAATTTTCACATACCTTCTGCTCTCCCCGCCCTCTGTAATGAGAGTACAAAACACTTCCTCCTGTTCCGATTCCAATTCCGAGCGCAGTGATCAGTGCCGGGATCGGCCACGCAATATTAATCGCTGCAAGCCCTGTATCTCCCGCTGCCTTTCCTACAAAAATCCCATCCGCAATGCTGTACATTCCTGACATGGTAAACGCCAGTACGGTAGGGAATGCCTCTTCTATTACTTTCTTTAACATCAAACTGTTTCCTTTCTTAATGGCACGTTCGTCATTATAACATTCCTTTTTTAATATCACTTCAATTGCAAGTTAAAACCTTGTAAAGCAAAAAAAGAGAAACAAACGGCAAATCTGCCCGCCTGCTTCTCTTTTTATCTTTTTCCTGTTTTCTTTTAAAGCGAAGTCATTTCTTCCCGGATCAACTCTGTAATTTCACTCAAACATTTTTCCATCTTCAGATTTTCAAATCTCCTTACAATGCCTGCTCTTTTCAAATTCTCTTCGGAGAAATCCTCTGCATCTGCCAGAAAACGTCTGCACATCTCCGCATATTTGGGTTTCTTCTGCTGTCGTTCCCTGCAAAGCGCTCTCTCCAGTCTCATCCCGTCCTCTACCTCAATATAAATCGGAACCAGCTGTTCTTCTCCAAAATACTCCCGCATCCCATAATAAGATTCCAGAGTCCCTATCACAAGATAATCATACTTCTGGAGATCAATCTGCCCGTCATCTGCTGTAAAATATGTCCATATTCCACACTTTGTATTATAAGAACGTACTTCTATGACACGTTCCTTCTCCTTAAGTTCGTTCAGCCTTTCTTCGTCCACAAAAAAATATTCCACACCATCGGTCTCCCCTTCCCTGATCGGTCGGGTCGTATAAGGAGTAATCCGCTTTAACTGCGGCAGTTTTTCTCTTATTTTCTTATAAATCGTATCTTTTCCGGAAGAACTTTTCCCCATAATATAAAAAATTTTACTCATTTATCAACACCTCGATATAGTTTTCCACACTAATTCCTTCCACAGAAAACCCTTTGTTCTGATAATCCACTAACATTGCTGCTGTTTCCTTAGTGATTCGTTCCCCCGGAACGATCAGCGGAATTCCCGGCGGATACAAATACGCATATTCCATGGAAATAAATCCCGCCGACTCCTTCCAGCTCAGGCTCTTTACGTTTTCCATTCTTCGCATTCCTTCTACCTCAAAGCTCGTGAGAACCTGTTCCTGACGGGGCAGATAATACCTTTTCTCTTCCTCTGAATTTTTTTCCAATTCCTCATCAATCTCAAACAAAGCACTGAGCAGCCGATCCATTCCTTCTTTTGTATCTCCAATCGAAGTCATGGCAATCACATAAGATCCTGCAGCCATTTCCATCTGCAGATGATATTCTAAAAGCAATCTCTCATATAACATTTTCCCTGTAAACACTCGATTCTCTTTCTTAAGAATCGTATCTTTTACAGACAGCACCAGTTTGGATCTGTCGAATTCTTCTGTCTCCATCAATCTGATATGCTTTAATTTTTTCAACTCTACCCTTTTGCTTTCCAGATTCTTCACATAAGTCTCAAACAACACATCCCCCTGCTCTGCCACCGTCCTCAGACATTCATCCATACTTGCCATCAACACATAAGAAGGACTGCTCGTCTGAAAAATATGCAGATAATTCCGAATCTTCCTTCGATCGATCCGTGTCCCATTCAAGTGAATCAGTGCTGTCTGCGTCAATGCCGGAAGTGTTTTATGCAGACTGTGTATTACAACATCTGCTCCCTTTGTATTTGCATTCTCCGGAAAATAAGGGTGAAATCCAAAGTGTGCTCCGTGCGCCTCATCCACAATCAACGGAATTTTTTTCTGATGTACAATTTCAGAAATCCTCTCAATATCCGACAACACCCCGTCATATGTCGGTGATGTCAATACCACAGCCTGAACCTCCTTATGTTCCTCTAATAACCTCTCAATTTTCTCAGGAGACACAGCCATATTCAGTTCCATTGTCTCATCAAATTCCGGATAAATATATACCGGACGCAATTCATTTAAAAAAACAGCATGATAGACCGACTTATGACAGTTTCTTGCCATTAAAATCTTTCCGCCTTTTTTAGTACATCCCATTACCGCACTTAAAATACCCGCAGTACTCCCATTAATCAAATAGTGCGTCTCCTCTGCATGATACATGGACGCTGCCCTGACTTCCGCTTCCCTGATGATCTCCTCCGCATGATGAAGATTATCAAATCCTTCAATCTCTGTAATATCAATTCCATATGGTAAATTCGCTTGTGTAACATCCGAATTACGTTTATGCCCAGGCATATGAAACCCATAATAATCCGACTTCCCATATGCTTCTAATTTTTCATATAAGTATTCCATAAATTTTTCTGCAAATGCTTATCCTTCCAATTTGTTTCCATCCGTATCACTTACGCTTTTATTATATCTTCTGTATACCTGTGTTGTAAATTAGATGTTATCCACATCTATTTCCGATTCAAATAAATATTCCAACATATTTCAGACTTTTTCACATATTATGTCTGTGCTGAATCTTTTGCATAGCATAGGTGTAATCAAAATAAACCACCAGTGTAATCAAAATATAAGTTAATATAACAAAAAAAACAAGCAAAATCGCTTGTTCTACAATGAGCGTGCGGGGATTCGAACCCCGGACAACTTGATTAAAAGTCAAGTGCTCTACCAACTGAGCTACACGCCCCTATTCAATTATTTCATTACTCCTGGCAACGAAAATGCCCAGAGCCGGAATCGAACCAGCGACACGAGGATTTTCAGTCCTCTGCTCTACCAACTGAGCTATCTGGGCATAAGACTTAAAAGTCTAAATTGCGGGGGCAGGATTTGAACCTACGACCTTCGGGTTATGAGCCCGACGAGCTTCCAGACTGCTCCACCCCGCGATATTAAATTCTTCTCATAAGAGAAAGCCGATGATCGGACTCGAACCGATAACCTGCTGATTACAAATCAGCTGCTCTGCCAATTGAGCCACATCGGCAACTTAACTGAGTCCTTACGGTACTCAAATGGATGGAGAAGGATTCGAACCTTCGAAGGCGTTGCCAACAGATTTACAGTCTGCCCCCTTTGGCCACTCGGGAATCCATCCTTATTTAATAAGTGGGGCCTACAGGGCTCGAACCTGTGACCCTCTGCTTGTAAGGCAGATGCTCTCCCAGCTGAGCTAAGACCCCATCTTAAACGACCCAGAAGAGACTCGAACTCTCGACCTCCGCCGTGACAGGGCGGCGCTCTAACCAACTGAGCCACTGGGCCATATTGAAGATATATTGTACCTTCAAAACTGCATACAAAGAATCATCCTTTTTCCTATCACCTTGCTTGGTTATGCCCTCGACCTATTAGTAACAGTCAGCTCCATGTGTTACCACACTTCCACCTCTGCCCTATCTACCTCGTCGTCTTCAAGGGGGTTTACTTCATAAGAATGGGATATCTCATCTTGAGGGGGGCTTCACGCTTAGATGCCTTCAGCGTTTA
>ERZ507105.98-NODE-98-length-14049-cov-4.12763_pt1 | contig 14049 bp, 5 predicted proteins | sample MGYA00513969_ERZ507105 | MGnify/ENA metagenome assembly ERZ507105
TCGGCAACGCGCCGATGGCCTCCCCGAAGTCCATCGCCATCGCCGCCACGCAGATCACCCAGATCATGAAGGACGTGGCCTCCAGCCAGTACGGCGGCCAGACCGCCAACCGTGCCGACGAGCACCTCGCCGCCTACGCGAAGAAGGACTACGAGAAGTTCCTCGAAGAAGCCCGCGAGACCATCCCCGACGGCATGCCGGTGGAGTTCGCCCGTCGTCAGGTCGAGAACGCCAAGGCCAACGAGCCCGCCAAGCTGCACTTCGGCTCCCGCGAGCCGCTGCCCATGGACACGCCGTTCCACACCGACGTCGACGAGCTGGAGCAGGAGCGTGAGATCCTCGCCAAGGTCCGCACGCGCAAGTCCATCTACGACGCCATGCAAACGATGGAGTACCAGATCAACTCCAACCGCGTCTCCAACGGCCAGACCCCGTTCGTCACCGTCGGCTTCGGCCTGGGCACCGACTGGTTCGCCCGCGAGGTGCAGCGCGCGATCCTGCTCAACCGCATCCGCGGCCTCGGCAAGGACCACCACACCGCAATCTTCCCGAAGCTCGTGTTCACCGTGCGCCACGGCGTGAACGCCGACCCTGGCGACCCGAACTACGACCTGAAGCAGCTCGCCCTGGAATGCGCCACCAAGCGCATGTACCCGGACGTCGTGTTCTACGAGAACATCGTCAAGATCACCGGCTCCTTCAAGGCGCCGATGGGCTGCCGCTCCTTCCTGCAGGGCTGGATCAACCCCGAGACCGGCAAGGACGAGGAGGATGGCCGCATGAACCTCGGCGTCGTTTCCGTGAACGTGCCGCGCATCGCCATCGAATCCCACGGCAGCAAGGAGCGTTTCTGGAAGCTGTTCAACGAGCGCATGGAGGTCGCCCACCAGGCGCTGCAGTTCCGCATCATGCGCTGCAAGCAGGCCACCCCGGTCAACGCGCCCACCCTGTTCCGCTTCGGCGCCTTCGGTCGCCTCGGCGCGAGCGGCAACGTCGACACGCTGTTCAAGAACGAGCGCGCCACCGTGTCGCTCGGCTACATCGGCCTGGCCGAGGCCACCGCCGTCTTCTACGGCAAGGACTGGATCCGCGACCACGGCTGGGACCCGCAGGGCAAGGAGTTCGCGCTGTCGATCGTCAAGCGCATGAGCGAACTGTGCAAGCAGTGGAGCAAGGCCGAAGGCTACCATTACTCCGTATACTCCACACCGGCCGAATCCCTCACCGACCGCTTCAACCGCATGGACCGCGAGAAGTTCGGCCGCATCGAGGGCGTCACCGACCACGACTTCTACACCAACTCCTTCCACTACCCGGTGTGGCTGCAGCCCACCCCGATGGAGAAGCTCAACTACGAGAAGGACTTCCCGTACTTCGCGTCCGGCGGCTTCATCAACTACTGCGAGTACCCGTGCCTGCAGGACAACCCGAAGGCGCTGGAGGCCGTGTGGGATTACGCCTACAACATCGGCATCGGCTACCTCGGCACCAACACGCCGATCGACCACTGCTTCGTGTGCGGCTTCCAGGGCGACTTCGAGCCGACCGACGAGGGCTTCAAGTGCCCCGAGTGCGGCAACTGCGACCCTGACAAGTGCAACGTCACCAAGCGCACCTGCGGCTACCTCGGCAACCCGGTGCAGCGCCCGATGGTGCATGGCCGTCACGAGGAGATCTCCCACCGCGTCAAGCACATGAGCGGCGAGACCGGTCACGTGACGCTGGCGGACGGCTCCGAGCGCGAGTGGTTCGAAGAGGCCAAGTAACTGCCGGTACCGCGCGTTGTGCTGTCCGCGAGGGTCGTCGGTATATGTTGTCTGACACACTCAAGGCCGTTCGGCCGAGCTTACGGTCAGACAACATATACCGGCGACCCTCGCTCGTTGCGCGCAACGTTACGGTTGGACAGGGAGGATGATGATGGACAGGAAGTCGACGCTGCATGATTTCGCGGCCGGTGAGACCGGCCGCGGACCCGGAGTGCCGTCATCACTGACCAACAACCCCCGTTCCGGCCAGTGGGACGGGCGGCGCATGTCCAAGCGCATGATTGCCGACTACAAGACCTTCATCGTCACCGACGGCGAAGGCGTGCGCAATTCGCTGTACGTCTCCGGTTGCCCGTTCCACTGCGTCGAATGCTTCAACTCGTCGATCTGGGATTTCCAGGCCGGCCACGAATACACGCAGAAGCTCGAAGACAAGATCGTCGACGACCTCAAGGCGCCGTGGATCCAGGGCATCACGTTCCTCGGCGGCGAACCCATGCTGAATACGCCCGTCCTGTTGCCGCTCGCCCGGCGCATCCGCGGCGAGTTCGGCCACGACAAAGACATCTGGTGCTGGACCGGCTACACGTGGGAGGAGCTGATGCGTCCCGGTGAGACGCCGGACAAGCTCGAACTGTTGCAGCTCATCGACATCCTCGTCGACGGCCGCTACCTCAAGGACCAGCACGACTCCCTCCTGCAGTTCCGCGGATCCAGAAACCAGCGCATCCTCGACGTACCGCGTTCGCTGGCCGCCGGCAGGCCTGTCGTCTGGGCCAAGCTCCACGACCAGGAGCGCGACATCCCCGAAATGTACCTCAAGGATCGCGAGGTCGGCGAGGGCGCACAGGCGTCGTGACGGCGCCGCCGGCCTTGCCATCCATCCAGTGGATTCGATGCCGTCGGCCTGATCGCGGCCATCCTGACAGTCTCGCCCGCCATCGGCATGGCCTTGCTTCTCCCCGCATTCATCTGGCCTCGCGTGAGTCCGCTGTTCCATGTGATGATGCTCTGTTTCCGGGAAAGGTGCTCGCGCATGCTGGGCACCGGATTGGGGCGGACGACTCTGTATATGCGCGGCGTGCGGGACGGCGTGGTCGACGTTTTCGCGGGCAGCAGCGTGCCCGGTCCGCTGGAGGTCTCGGATACTGCGGCCGGGGTATGGCCCGCCGTCGTCGCCGGCGTGGCCGCCATATCAGGGATTTGAGCGGGACTGGGGTGGTCAATAGCACTGGTCCATAAGACCACCAGCCTGCTGGCATGCTCGGCTCACCCCCCGAATGCGCGATAATGGGGGGTAACGCCGCAATCGTGGGGAAACCGTCGAGTTTCCGTTTTGCGTTTGTTAGCGAAATCACGCCATACGACGGCTCGTTAGGAGGGGTCTCGGACTACATTACATAAGGAAGTAGCGGGAAGTCCCGAACCGAAGACAGAGGTAACAGATGGTGGATACAGCGAATACCGCGGCCGAAAGCCACGATAGTAAGCCGTTGCGCGTGGGTCTGGATATCGGATCGACCACGGTCAAGGCCGTGGTGCTCGATCAGACCAATGCGCTCAATGACGTGCTGTTCTCCGACTACCGACGTCACCACGCCAACGTCCGCGCCACGGTGGCTGGACTGCTCAAGGACATCCATCAGACGCTCGTCGACCTCGGCCGCGGCGACGAGCCCATTCGTCTCGCCATCACCGGTTCCGGCGGCCTGACGCTCGCCGACAACCTGCACGTGCCGTTCATCCAGGAGGTCATCGCCGAGACCCGCGCGATCGACGAGGAATACCCGCAGGCCGACGTCATCATCGAGCTCGGCGGCGAGGACGCCAAGATCACGTACCTGAAGCCCACTCCCGAACAGCGCATGAACGGTTCGTGCGCGGGCGGCACCGGCGCATTCATCGACCAGATGGCCACGCTGCTCGACACCGACGCCTCCGGCCTCAACGATTACGCCAAGGACTACAAGACCCTGTACCCGATCGCGTCGCGTTGCGGCGTGTTCGCGAAGACCGACCTGCAGCCGCTGATCAACGACGGCGCCGCCAAGCCCGATCTGGCCGCGTCGATCTTCACCGCGGTGGCCACGCAGACCATCGCCGGCCTGGCTTCCGGACGCCCGATCCACGGTACGGTCATCTTCCTCGGCGGCCCGCTGTTCTTCATGTCCGAGCTGCGCGAGGCGTTCCACCGCGCGCTCGCCGGCAAGGTCGACGAGTTCATCGTGCCGACCGACGCCCACCTGTACGTCGCATACGGCTCCGCGCTGATCGCTGGGGAGCCGGACGGCATCGACGTCGACGGCGTGCATTTCGAGCCGCGCACCTGTGACGACATCATCGCCGCCCTCGACGGCCTGAAGAACCTGCCGGCGAACACGCCGACCATGCCCCCGCTGTTCTCCTCCGACCAGGAGCGCGAGGCGTTCAACGAGCGCCACCATCGCGAACACATCCACATCGGCACGCTCGAAGGCGCGAAAGGCCCGCACTTCCTCGGTATCGACGCGGGTTCGACCACCATCAAGGCGACGCTCGTCAACGACGACCGCGAGATCGTATGGTCCAGCTACGCCACCAACGAAGGCAGCCCGTTGACCGCCGCCATCAACATCGTCAAGAAGATCCAGTCCGAGCTGCCCGAAGGCGCGTGGATCGCCCGATCCTGCGCGACCGGCTACGGCGAGGGACTGATCACCACCGGCTTGCACCTGGACGAGGGCGTGGTCGAGACCATGGCGCACTACCGCGGCGCCGAAATGGTCAGCCCCGGCGTCACCGCTGTCATCGACATCGGTGGCCAGGACATGAAATACCTGGCCATCACCGACGGCGTCATCGACTCGATCGCCGTCAACGAGGCGTGCTCGTCCGGTTGCGGCTCGTTCCTGCAGACCTTCGCGCAGTCGATGGGTCTGACCATCCAGGAGTTCACCCAGGCGGCCCTCAACTCCGACCATCCGGTCGACCTCGGCTCGCGCTGCACGGTGTTCATGAACTCGTCCGTCAAGCAGGCACAGAAGGAAGGCGCGTCGATGGAGAACATCGCCGCCGGCCTGTGCTATTCGGTCGTGCGCAACGCGCTGTACAAGGTCATCAAGCTGCGTGACTCCGGTGAGCTCGGCGACACCGTCGTCGTGCAGGGCGGCACGTTCCTCAATGACGCCGTGCTGCGCGCCTTCGAGCTGCTCACCGAGCGCGAGGTGACCCGCCCGAACATCGCCGGTTTGATGGGCGCGTTCGGCGCCGCCCTGACCGCGCGCATGCATTACGAGGACGTGGCCGACGACGCGCACGACCACGACGCCGAAGTCTCCGAGGGCCAGTCCGCCGATATGGCCGGCAGCGACGATGTCAGCGCGGAGCAAGACCACGAGGTCGTCATCGACGGCGTGCACCACACGGCGTCCAACATCCTGTCCGGCGACGACCTCGACAACATGTCGATGACCTCCGAGCGCGACGTGTGCAAGCTGTGCCAGAACCACTGCAAGCTCACCATCACCACGTTCGCCGACGGCTCGCGCTACGTTACCGGCAACCGCTGCGAGCGCGGCGGCGACGCGAAGAAGAAGCGCTCCGACAGGCCGAACCTGTACGACTACAAGTACAAGCGCTGCTTCGCCTACCGCAGGCTCACCGACAAGAAGGCCACCCGCGGCGAGATCGGCATCCCTCGCGTGCTCAACATGTACGAGAACTACCCGTTCTGGTTCACGCTGCTCACCTCGCTCGGCTTCAAGGTGATGATCTCCGGCCGCAGCTCGCACGAGCTGTTCGAGACCGGCATCGAATCGATCGCCTCCGAGAACATCTGCTACCCGGCCAAGCTGGTGCACGGCCACATCAAGTGGCTGCTGGGCAAGGGCGTCAAGAACATCTTCTACCCGTGCGTGAGCTACGAGGACAACCTCGTGCCCAATACGGACAACCACTACAACTGCCCGGTCGTGGCCAACTACCCGGTGGTGATCGGCGCGAACATGCCCGAACTGCGCGAGGACGGCATCCGCTACATGCACCCGTACTTCAACCTCGCCAACCACGAGCTCATGGTCGACCGCATCGTCGAGGAGTTCGCGTGGGCGAACGTGAGCCGCGAGGAGGCCGAGACCGCGGTCAAGGCCGCGTACGCCGAGGACAAGATCTTCAAGAACGACGTGCAGGAGGAAGGTTTCAAGGCGCTCGCCTACATGAAGGAGCACAACTGCCGGGGCATCGTGCTCGCCGGGCGCCCGTACCACATCGACCCCGAGGTCAACCACGGCATCCCTGAGACGATCTGCGCGCTCGGCATGGTCGTGCTCTCGGAGGATTCGATCTGCGAACTGCAGCCGGGGGAGAACCTGCATCTGAGCGACTACCTGTCGGAAGGCGAGGAGGACCCGCGCAAGAAGAACGCGAACGGCTTCCGCCACGTCGGCGACCGCAAGGTGACCGTCTCCCGCATGCCGCTGCGCGTCACCAACCAGTGGGCCTACCATTCGCGGCTCTACGCGGCGGCGCATTTCGTGGCGTCCTACCCGGGTCTCGAACTCGTGCAGCTCAACTCCTTCGGCTGCGGCTTGGACGCCATCACCACCGATCAGGTGGCCGAGATCCTCGCCGACAAGGCCGACGTGTACACGCTGCTCAAGATCGATGAGGTGAGCAACCTCGGAGCGGCGAAGATCCGCCTGCGTTCGCTCAAGGCCGCCGTCGAGGAGCGCGAGGCCAACAAGCGGCGTCTGGCCGCACAGGCCCAGTCCCAATCCCGCCAGCAGGTGCTGCCGAACAAGCAGGACCAACCGGTCGGCCCCAGTGCGGCCGAGCTTGCGGCGCAGCGTCAGGCCAAGGAGGAGCTCGCGGCCGCCGAGGTGCAGCTCAAGGCCGCCCAGGACCAGCTCGCCGCCGCGCAGGCCGCCGTCGAGGCCGCGGAGAAGCAGAAGAACGCCGCCGAGCAGCCGGCCCCGCATTCTACGGGCTTCCGCAAGACCGGATCCGAGGCGCCCACGCCCGGCCGTCAGGTCATGCTCGACACGGTGATGAAGAGCAACCCGCAGCTCACCAAGGCCGTCAAGGACGCCTCCCACCGCGCGGCGCAGGCCGAGTCGCGGCTCGCCGACACCTCGCCGAACAGCAAGTCCGCGAGGAAGGCCGCCAAGAAATCCGGCCACAACACCGCGACCATGTCGAAGTACGCCAACAAGGTGCCGTTCGGCAAGTCGATGAAGAAGGACTACACGATCGTCGGCCCCCAGATGAGCCCGATCCACATGTCGCTGGTCGAGTCGGTCATCCGCTCCGGCGGATACAAGTTCGACATCCTCAAGACCGCGAGCCGCGAGGACGTCGAACTCGGCCTCAAGTACGTCAACAACGACGCCTGCTACCCGGCGATCATGGTCATCGGCCAGCTCGTCGACGCCATCGTCAAGGGCAAGTACGATCCCGACCATGTGGCGCTCGCCATCACGCAGACCGGCGGCATGTGCCGCGCGACGAACTACTTCGGCCTGATCCGCAAGGCGCTGATCGACGCCGGCTACCCGCAGGTGCCGGTCATCGCGCTGTCCACGCAGGGCTTCGAGGACAACCCGGGCTTCAAGGCCACGCCCACGCTGCTGCACCGCGCCATCAAGGCGCTGGTCGTCGGCGACCTGCTGCTCAAATGCCTGATGCGCGTGCGCCCGTACGAGGTCGAGAAGGGCAGCGCCGACAAGCTGTACCAGATGTGGGACACCATCGTGCGCGAGACCATCGAGCACCACGGCTTCTCCGATACCGCGAAGAAGAAGATCGGCAAGCATTACCTGCCGTACCAGACGCTGCTCAAGGAGATCGTCAAATCGTTCGACGCACTGCCGCTGCGCGACATCCCTCGCAAGGTGCGCGTCGGCGTCGTCGGCGAGATCCTCGTCAAGTACCATCCCGACGCGAACAACCACGTGGTCGACGTCATCGAATCGCAGGATTGCGAGGCCGTGGTCCCCGGCATCATGGAGTTCATGACCACGCGTCCGTACATCACCGACTGGAACGAGAAGAACCTCGGCATGGGCGGCAACAAGAAGCTGTACTCGCTCATGCGCTGGGGTCTCGACCGTTACCTCAACCCGGTGCGCGCGGCCATAGATCTGGCGCATGGCAAGTTCAGCCAGGACCTGCCGATGCCCGAGCTGGTCAAGAAGGCCTCCGAGGTGACCTCGGTGGGCGTGCAGGCCGGCGAGGGGTGGCTGCTGACCGCCGAGATCCTGGAGCTCATCGAGTCTGGCTGCCCGAATGTGATCTGCGCCCAGCCGTTCGCCTGCCTGCCCAACCATGTGACCGGCCGCGGCATGTTCGGCAAGATTCGCCGTCTGCACCCGGACGCGAACATCGTCTCCATCGACTATGATCCCGGCGCCTCACAGGCCAATCAGCTCAACCGCATCAAGCTGATGATCGCCGCGGCGAAGAAGAACCACCAGAAGCTGGCCGCGGCCGACTGACGGATCAGCCTCGGCCCGGCGATCAGCCGACCAGGGTCGCCGCGTAGGCGTACAGCCTCTTCCATGGCAGGGTCGACACGTCTATCTTGTCGGCCTTGCTCTGAACCCTCTCGCGGTAGCGTTCCGTGCGCAGCGCCGTCTTCACATTGGCTTTCACATCGGCGAGCGGCGCCTTGCCCTCGACCCCGTCCACGGTCCAGTCGTGTGCGTCGTAATACTCCTGCACCTCGGTCTCGCTCGGGTTCATGCCCGGTTTCGTGGCGTCGTCGACGTAGTCGTTCTTCAGCGCGGTCATCTCGTAGTCGATGTATGAGGCGATGTCGTATTCGCTGCGCCCGTAGATGACCTGCCCCGCTTCACGTTTCTGCCGGTTGTTCGCGTTGAGGGTTTCCATGCGCTTGACGATGCCGGTGTACGAGTCGTCGTCGACCAGCCCGTACGAGACTGCGATCAGGTACGCCGCGTGACGGAAGCGCAGCGTGTCGATAGTCTGTTTCGTCAGCCATTCGACCGGCTTCTCGCCGCCGTATGAGGCGGTCCAGTCGGCGTCCCGGGCGTTGAGGTTGACGTCGTGCTTCTGCTTGAAATAGCTGACGGCGGCGGTGCGCTGCGACGACCACGCCTGGGTGAATTCGGCCTGCGTGATGGTGGTGTCGCCGAAGGAGAATTTCGGGAAGGCCTGCGTCGCGTTGGCTTGCGCGTCGTCCGTCTTTGACGAGTCGGGGCTCGCCGTGAGCGAACGGACGAGAAAGACGGTGCCGACGATGGCCGCAATCAGCAGGATGGTCGCGACGACGATGATCGCGCGGGTTCTCGTATTGGTTTTCGTCCCCATCTTCGCGGCGTCACGGCCGCTCCCGTCCGTTGCCTTGCTGGGAGAGCCTGATCCGCATTTTCGTGACTGCTTCATGCCGTCATGATACGCGACGGACATGATTGCGGGGTGTCGCCCGCATTGCGCAGGAACGCCCCCACAATCATGTCCGCCGGTCGTCGCCTTGGATTCCGGTTATTCCTGGAATACGTCCGGATGCTTCGGATCGCCGGGCTCGTCGGCCAACAGGCCCTCCAATCCTAGGAACTCCTTCCAGAATTCGAGCGGCTGGCCATACGGCGCCGATTGCGCGCCGCGCGCCTGCAGGTTCGCCTTCGCCTCGAACACGTCCTCTTCGCGGATATCCTCGAAGTAGCTTTCCAGCCGCTCCCTGTTCTCCGGCACGTAGAACAGGGACGCGATGATCTCCGTCAGCCGCTCGGCGCGCTCGATCGGCAGCGAATCCCAATGCCGCAGCTCGATGAAGTTCTTCATACGCACGTCGTTGAAATGCGTGGAGATGATGTGGTTGATCTCGTACGGGTTGAGCTCGCGGTCGGGATACACCTCTCCGGCGTTCTCATAGAACGCCGGGTGATGCAGCTCCTTGCCGCTCAGGCCCTTGGCCTCCGGCGTATGCGTCAGATCGGCGAACATCAGCGGCGTGGACAGCACGTCGATGGCGTACTCCTCCCAGCCGAACCGCTTGTCGAACAGTCCGGGAATCACGTTCGAGCGCTGGGGGTCGAGATAGTCCCACATGCGCTGGCGTAGCAGGGGCCACGGGTTCGGCGCGCCCTCGAAATACGGCGTATTGCGGAAGTACCAGGCGAGGATCGGCCCGATGATGGTGCCCAGACGCAGCTTGTCGATGGAATCCTGCTCGTCGACGTAGTCGATGCTCACCTGCGTGGAGGCCGAGCACCGCATCATGCACGGGCCGAACTGGCCTACCCGCCCCAGGTAGTGGGTCATGGCGTCGTAACGGTCCTTCGGGTTGACCTTGACGTCGGCGAAGCCCGACTTGGGCTGGTAGCCGTAATTGACCAGACGGAAGCCCAACTCGTCCAGCACGGGATCGATGTCACGCCGGAAGGAACGATACAGCGTCAGCAGTTCCTGCGGCGTCTTGAGGATGCCCAGCGAGCACTCCACCTGACCGCCGGGCTCCAGCGACACGGCGATGCCTTCGCGCCCGAGTCCGACCAGATGGCCGTTCTCCCAGTACTCCTTCTCCTTGTCATAGTACGGCGCGATGCGCTTGAGCAGCGTTTCGACGCCGTTCTCCTCGTAGTAGCTGACGGCGGTGTCGTCGCCGTTGTGCACCGGAAGATGTTCGATCTCCACGCCGAAACCGCCCGTGCCGCGTTTGGAACGGCCTTCCTCGAAGAATCGCAGCAGACTGTCGATGTGCTTGGGATTCGGCTTGGCGAGCAGATGCGCGTAACTGATTCTCGGTGTCGTCATGGGGCATATCGTACCTGTAGATTCCATCGGCCACGGCGGTGCCGTTATACAAAGAATCGATAGCTGGTTTGCGTCCGAATGCTGGACATTGCGACCGATTTCCCGGGTTCCGTTCAGGGGGTACAAGGGTGACGTTATGACAGTTAACGAAATGCCGAATACGCCATACCCCCATTGCCGTAGCCTATGGGTACCGCTATACTTGTGAACTTGTAAAGTCTCTTTACATATTGGTGGGTGGCGAGTCCGTGAATGACCCCGGAAGGGGGCATCGTCATGGATGACCGGATCGCCGACATGTCCCCCCGCAACGAGGAGGGGAACGGAGACTCTCCAATAACAGTAAGGACAACGATGAAACCTCATGTAGGATCACGGATGATCGCAGCATCGGTTGCTTTGGGGACGGCGTTCGCGTTGATCGCGCCGTCTTCGGCGCTCGCGGGCGATGCGACGCCAGCGGCGGCGTCGACCGGAACGACATATTACGTGTCATCGACGCATGGCGATGACGGCAACGCCGGCACCGATCAGAACCATCCCTGGAAGACGCTGGACAAGGTCAACGCCATCGCGACCGACCTTAAGCCGGGCGACTCCGTGCTGCTGGAGCGTGGCTCCACGTTCCAGGACCAGTATCTGCACATCAAGGACACGTCGGGAACCGCCGACGCGCCCATCACCATCGCCGATTACGGCGACGCCTCCGCCAAGCCGGTCATCGCGGCGAACGGCGTCAAGGGCAGCCGGTGGTACCAGAACTACCGTGCGTCGGTCGGCAACCACCAGAACAAGGGCACCGTCTCCTCGGCCATCCTGCTCAAGGACGTGTCGTACATCACGGTGAAGAACCTGGAGATCACCAATGACGACCCCGACGTCTACGACCCGATCGACACGTGGAAGTGGACCGACACGGCCGATTCGGATGGCACCAAGCTCGACCGCTCGGCCGACCGCATGGACCGCACCGGCGTGGCCGGCATCGCGGAGAACGGCACAACGATGAGCCATGTCACGCTTGAGGGCCTGAACATCCACGACGTGGACGGCAACATCTACAACAAGCACATGGCCAACGGCGGCATCTACTTCATGGCTCACTACGCCCGCGAGAACAAGAGCGCCGCGGACAACACGTGGCTGCAGAACCACATCTCGCGCTTCGACCACATAACCATCAAGAACAACATCGTCAAGGACGTGGACCGCTGGGGCATCGCCGTGGGCTACACCGCGTACCTCAACTTCATCGACGCGACGTGGGGCGACGGCAGCATCGACGACGACCTGATCGCCAAGTACGGCCAGACCAACGTGACCATCGAGAACAACTACGTCAAGGGTGCGGGCGGCGACGCCATCACCCTCATGTACTGCGACCGTCCGGTCATCCAGTACAACGTGGGCGACAGCGTCTCGAAGCACATGAACGACGTCGACTACCCGCATGACCGCGAGCACGGCGGCAGGTACGGCGGCTGGGTCGCGGCGGGCATCTGGCCCTGGCGCTGCAAGGACCCGATCTTCCAGTACAACGAGATGTACAACAACCTCAACTCCGAACACGGCAACGGCGACGGCCAGGCGTGGGACGCCGATTACGGCGACGGCACGCTGTACCAGTACAACTACTCGTACGGCAACTCGTTCGCCTCGCTGATGATCTGCAACCAGTACGCCATCAACACGACGTTCCGCTACAACATCTCGCAGAACGACCGCCGCGGCGTGTTCGACCTGCCGGGCAACGGTCCGGGCAACCACATCTACAACAACACCGTCTACATCGGTAAGGACAGCGCGGTGCTGACCGACCGATCCAACAGCCAGGCGAAGTTCGAGAACAACATCTTCATCAACGCGTCCGACACCAAGAAGACCGAGACGTGGAACCGCGGCAACCAGCACGGCGGCCAGACGTACGACAACAACATGTACGTCAATTACGCGAACAAGCCCGCCTCCGATTCCAACGCCGTCGAGGTCGCCGATGTGAAGACCGTGCTGGCCAATGCCGGACACGCGCCGAGCGCGCCGAAGGCCACCGGTTCGGTCTATGGCCGTTCCGGCAGCGAGTTCGACGGATACAAGCCCGTTGACGGCTCCCCGGCCATCAATGCCGGCAAGGTCATCTCCGACATGAACGACTACGCGGTCACGAACGACTTCTTCGGCAACACCATCAAGGGAACCCCGGACCTGGGTGCCGTCGAAAGCAACGTGCTCTCCGTCTCCGGCAAGGTCAACGCGTACGAGACCGCCACGGTCGGCGGCTCCAAGGTCGTCTACGTGCCGTTCACCGCGAAGAACCCGACCACAGTCAAGCAGCTTCGCGCGGGCCTGACGGTCGGTGACGGATCAGTCGCCAACGTGTACCGCGGCAGCACCAAGCTGACGGCCGACGCGGCGATCCAGGCCGACGACGTGCTGCGCTTCGAGGTCGAAGGCACTTCGAACACGCCGATCGAATACACCATCGCTCAGAAGAACGCATGGAACTGGGTCGACGAGTTCAAGACCGCCACGGGCGTGGTCTGGAACTCCCAGAAGCAGAACGGCGCCGACGGTGACTGGACGGACATCACGACGTTCTCCACCGAGTACCCGATGTCGAAGTACAACGAGTACTACGGCGCGGGACTCACCGGCAACCTGTCGGACCTGCCGGCAGTGGGAGCTGCCCGCCCCGGGCGTCAGGGCCTGCTGGTCGACGACCCGGATGCGGCCGGCGGCACCGCCATCGTGTGGAAGGCCCCGAAGGCCGGCACCGTGAAGGTCACACTCGGCCGCGACAACGAGCCGCAGCGGCGCAACGCCAACGCCTCGGGCACGGTGACGCTCGCACTGACCAAGAACGGCGAGACGCTGTGCACTGCAGACATCTCCACCGCGCAGACCAAGAACGACGACTTCGTCAATTGCCTGAAATCGGATAAGGGCACGGTGCAGGTGAACGCCGGCGACGTGATTCGCATCGCGGCGACCGCGGCCAGTGGCGCGGCCGCTCCGGACCTGTACGTCTCGCCGGTCGTCACCTATCAGGATGTGGCACCCGTCGAGTCCCAGACGGCGCAGTATGCTGCCTCCTACGACGCGGTGAGCGCCAAGGTCGGCACCAAGGCCACCGCTACGGTGAAGTTCACGAAGGGCGGTGCCGCCGCCACCCCGACCGGCGTCAAGTCCTACGCGCTGAAGACCGCGGTCGACGGCGTGTCCGTGGACGCCGCGACCGGCGCGGTCACCTACACGCCCGGCGCAAATGCGTACGGCACCACCAAGACCGCGACCGTGGTCGTCACCTACTCGGATGACACCACCGACGAGGCGACCGTCACCTTCAACGTCGAGAAGTCCAATGCGCAGAAGTACAACGTGCTGTACCCGGCCGTGTCCGGCGGCGCGGGCGTCGCGCTCAAGCGCACGCCCAAGTTCACGCTCAAGGCGGACAGCGCCGCGGCGTCCATCCCCGCCGGCACCAAGTTCGCGCTCGGCACGGGCGCCCCGGCCGGCGAGATCGGAAGAGCAC
>ERZ507105.101-NODE-101-length-13935-cov-5.17385_pt1 | contig 13935 bp, 13 predicted proteins | sample MGYA00513969_ERZ507105 | MGnify/ENA metagenome assembly ERZ507105
CTGAACGTGTTTTTTGGGAATGACCAAAACGTGTACCGGTGCAACAGGATTGATGTCCTTGAAGGCGAAGAAATTGTCGTCTTCCCAAACCTTAGTGCTGGGGATATCCCCGGCGATGATCTTGCAGAAAATGCAGTCTTCCATAATAAATTCCTCCTTCTGGATACGGCAAATCAGGCTTACGAGCCTTTCCTCAAAGGGCCTCGGCCAAGAGCTTCTTGCCATCCGTTCCGACAAGGGCTACGGAAACGACCGTCCGCTGTGAGCCTTCCGGCAGTCCCTTCACGGCGACGCGTTCATAGTTTCCCGTAAAGCCTTCCCCTTCAGTCCCTTCCTGAGTTTCGATGAGAACCGACGCCTTGGTCCCGACGAGAGATTCGAGGAGCGCCGCTTTTTGACGGGCCGACAATTCATTGACCAATTCGACGCGGCGTTTCTTTTCAGCCGTATCGATTTGACCGCTCATGGTCGCTGCCGGCGTCCCTTTACGCGGCGAATAAGGAAAAGCGTGAATATGGGAAAAATTAAGGCGTTTCAAGGTCTCCATCGTCTCTTCAAAAAGGGCCTCGGTCTCACCGGGAAAGCCTAAGATCAGATCCGTTGAAACGGTCAGGCCGTCGATGCGGCTGCGCAGACGAGCAATCAAGGCTTCATATTCGGCAACGGTATAATGGCGGTTCATAGCCTTCAACACGGCATCGGACCCCGCCTGAAGCGGCAGATGCAGATGACGGCAAATTCGATCCGAGCTGTTCATGACGGCAATCATCTCGTCGTCGATTTCCAGCGATTCAATAGAACCCATGCGGATACGGGACACATCCGTTTCTTTGACCAGCCGGTCGAGGATGTGAGCCAGCGACGGATGATCGTCGAGATCACGACCATAGGCGCCGAGATGGATGCCGGTCAGGACGATTTCCTTAAAGCCGGCAGCGACGAGGCGTTTCGCTTCGGCAATGACGGCATCGGGACGGCGGGACTTCAAAACACCTCGCGTATAGGGAATGATGCAGTAGGCACAGAAATTATTGCACCCTTCCTGGATTTTCAGGTCTGCCCGCGTATGCTCGACGGCCGACGGATAGAGGGGAATTTCCTCAAACTCATCATGCCGGCGCACGTCATGGACGGCTGTAAAAGCTTCATCACGACCATTAGCGAGTAAATCACCGACGATAGAGACGATGCGTTTTCGTTCGTTCGTCCCGACGACGGCATCGACTTCGGGCATGGACGAAAGCAACTCCGGGTCAAGCTGGGCGTAGCAGCCGGTGACGATGACCTTAGCCGCTTCGTTGCGCTTCTTGGTCCGCCGAATGAGTTGACGTGACTTCTTTTCACCGACTTGGGTGACCGAACAGGTATTGATGATATAGACGTCGGCAGGGCCGTTAAAATCAGCTTCTTCAAAGCCAGACTGAAGAAATAAGCCCCGTATGCTGTCCGTATCGTATTGGTTGACACGACAGCCCAGGGTCGCAAAAGCAATAGTTGGCATTACTTGAATCCTCTTTCGTACATAATGATAGATAAGGCCGCCAACGACGCCGTTTCAGCCCGCAGGATCCGCGGTCCGAGAGAGACCGTGCGGCACCAGGCAAAGTGCTGTTCAGCGTAGGCGATTTCCTTTTCGGCATAACCGCCTTCAGGACCGATGGCAATGACGACATCACCGGTCCGCACGTCGCGGCAGGCTTCGGCCAGCGGCGCCGTTTCCCGTTCATAGGGAAGGATGCAGCGCGTATCGGCATAAGCGTCGACAAAGTCCGTAAAATTCATGACCGGTGCCACTTCGGGCACGTCGTCGCGGCCGCATTGCTTAGCCCCTTCCAGGGCCAGGCGCTGCCACCGTTCAAGGCGGGACTTCTGCCGTTTATCATCTAATTTTACTACACAATATTCCATTTGTACAGGAACGATTCGGCTGGCGCCGAGCTCCGTCGCCTTTTGGATGACCCAGTCGAACTTGTCGCCTTTTAAGATACCGGCTGCCAACGTGACCGCCCCTGACGACGCCGCCGGCTCGGACAACTTTTTGGCCGGCGTCAAATAAGCCGAATGACCTTCGATGCGAGTAATGAAGCATTCATAGGTCGTACCGGTCACATCGGTGACGGGAATGGTGTCGCCTACGGTGTGGCGCAGGACGAGGACGACGTGACGGGCGTCGTCGGCCGATAATTCAAAGGTCCCACAAATGGGAAAATCCGTGAAAATCTTACGCATGATCTCACCTCGTCAATGTCACGGCATACCAGCCGCTTCGGAGCTGTTCATCAGCCCAATTAAATCCGGCTTCTTCAGCCGCCTGCCTTACGTCATCGATGCGGTCGTCGATGATGCCGCTGACGATGAGCGTACCGCCGTCTTTTAAGTATGGCCCTACTGCCGGTAAGAGAGCCAATACGGCGTTGGTCACCAGATTGGCCACGATAACATCAGCCTGTTGCCCCTTGGGAATAGCCGTCAAAAGGTCGCTGTTGGCGATGGCCATCCGGTCTTCAACGCCGTTGAGGGCCGCATTGACCCGAGCCTGAGCGACGGCGGCGCTGTCAAAATCGACAGCTGCTACGTGAGCGGCGCCCAGCTTTGCCGCAGCAATGGCTAAGATTCCCGTGCCCGTGCCGATGTCAAAAACGACATCGCCCGGCCGCACTGCCTCTTCCAGGTATTGGACACAGAGACAGGTCGTGTCGTGAAAGCCGCTGCCAAAAGCAAGGCCCGGATCGATGGTAAGGACGTCTTCTCCCGGTTCCGGCGATGCTTTTTCCCAAGCCGGTTCCGCCCAGAAATGGCGGGAAATCTTCTTGGGATGGAAATGATCCTGCCAGGCAAAGAGCCAATCTTCGTCGTTGACATTTTTTTCAATGACCTGCCAGTTGCCGAGGTCGGCGCCGCGGCTTTCAAGGGCATTCATTTTTTCTCGAATCGTTTCCACCAAGCCTTCTTGTGTCAGCGGAAAATACGCTGTAATGCGAACGCGGCCCTCCGCGTCCGGCTGCTCATCGTCGATGACCGAGCCGTTGCTGCCGCATTCATAAACAAGAAGGGCCACCAAATCGGTGGCCACTGGGGAAACGAGCAAATCGACTTCATTCCATTGCATCGTCTATGCTCCCTTCATCTTTACAGATCTTCTTTTAATCGGGCCCAACTCCAACAGAAGTCGCCCCATACTTTTCTCAAGCTCTGAAACAGATCGTCTTTCAACTTGTTCCAAACACTTTTCTTGTTTTTCTTAGTATCTTTTTTGGTATTGCTCACAGCACTGTCATCGGCCTTTTTTTCAGCCGACTTTGGCTCCCCCACCCACGTTTCACCGCCGGCATAGGCGAATTCACGCAGGAGTTCCTGCTGTTTGTCATTCAATTTCTTAGGAATGGAAACGGTGACCCGGACGTGGTGATCGCCGCGGCGATTCTTGGCACCGAGGACCGGAATGCCCTTGCCGCGAATGCGGAACAAGGTACCGGTTTGTGTACCGGCCGGAATGTTCAACTCAATCTTTCCATCCAAGGTTTCGACAGGAATCTTGGTCCCTAAGGCTGCCTGGGCAAAGGAAATCGTTTCTTCTGACAGAATATCGCTTCCTTCACGGGCAAACTTCGGATCGCGGCGAACGAAGATGTAGACGTACAAATCGCCGTGACCGCCACCGCGGGTACCCGGTTCGCCTTCACCGGCAACGCGCAGGCGTGCACCGTCATCGACACCGGCAGGAATCTTGATTTTCAGTTTCTTGCGAACTTTTACGGTTCCCGAGCCATGACATTTCTTGCATTTGTCATGGATAATCTTGCCCGAACCGCCGCAGCGGCTGCAAGTACGGACATTGACCATCTGGCCAAAAGGCGTGTTCTGGACGACACGCTGCTGGCCTGTACCGTGACAGTCAGGGCAGGTATCGACCTTACTGCCCGGTTCGGCACCTTCACCGTGACAGTGGTCACACGTTTCTTCCTTGGGAACTTCAATTTCCATTTCCGTCCCAAAAGCAGCCTGCTTCAAGGCGATGTCTACGTCATAGCGCAGATCGGCGCCTCGCTGAGGCCCGTTGGACGACTGCCGGCCGCCTTGACCGCCAAAGAAAGAATCAAAGATATCTTCAAAGCCGCCGAAGCCGCCCTGACCACCCTGGCCGAAACCGCCAAAGCCGCCAAACCCTCCGAAGCCGCCCTGGCCAAAACCGGCACCGGAACCGGCAGCATTCCCATTCTGGAATGCCGCCGGACCGAACTGGTCGTACTGGGCGCGTTTTTGCGAATTAGACAAGACGCTGTAGGCTTCGTTGATTTCTTTGAACTTTTCTTCAGCTGCCTTCGGATCATCAGGGTTGCGGTCCGGATGATACTTAAGGGCCAGCTTTTTAAAAGCTTTTTTTATTTCCGCATCGCTGGCGTCTTTGGAAACGCCGAGCACTTCATAATAATCTCTTTTGCTCATCTGAGAAGCCCCTCTTATCTATCTTACTTCTTATCGTCGTCGACTACGGTGTAATCGGCGTCTACTACATTGTCATCCTGCTTCTGGCTGTCACCGGCATCGGACTGAGCGCTGCCTTCCGGCTGTGCCTGCTGCGAAGCGGCGTCAGCATTCTTATACATTTCGCTGGTCAAGTCGTAAAGCGGTTTGGTCAAAGCTTCCGAAGCAGCTTTGATCTTATCGACGTCGTCGCTCTTTACAGCTTCTTTCAAGTCAGCGATTTTATCTTTGATTTCCGAAACTTTAGCAGCGTCGGCTTTGTCGCCCATATCCTTGATGGTCTTTTCAGCCTGATAAATGAGGGAGTCGGCGTTGTTCTTAGCTTCGATGCCTTCTTTACGCTTCTTATCTTCAGCTTCGTGAGCCGCAGCTTCTTTGACCATGCGGTCGATTTCGCTCTTGTCGAGGCCCGAAGAGGATTTGATGGTGATCTTCTGTTCCTTACCCGTTCCGAGGTCTTTTGCCGAAACGTTTACGATACCGTTGGCATCGATGTTGAAGGTAACTTCGATACGAGGTACTCCACGGGGAGCTGCCGGAATGCCCGTCAGTTCAAAGCGGCCGAGGGTCTTGTTGTCAGCTGCCATTTCGCGTTCGCCCTGAAGGACGTGGACGTCAACGGACGGCTGGTTATCGGCTGCCGTCGAGAATACCTGGCTGCCGGACGTCGGGATCGTCGTGTTGCGGTCGATGATCTTGGTGAAGACACCACCGAGGGTTTCGATACCGAGGGACAATGGCGTAACGTCGAGGAGGAGAACGTCTTTGACGTCGCCTACGAGGACACCGGCCTGGATAGCAGCGCCGATAGCAACGCATTCGTCAGGGTTTACGCCCTTGCTCGGTTCTTTGCCGAGGATCGATTTGATAGCGTCCTGAACGGCGGGGATACGGCTGGAGCCGCCGACGAGGATGATCTTGTCGATTTCGTCGATGCTGAGACCGGAGTCAGCAATAGCTTTCTTGGTCGGTTCCATCGTAGCATGAACGAGGTCTTCCGTCAGTTCGTTGAATTTAGCACGGGTCAACGTCAGGTCGAGATGTTTCGGGCCCGAAGCGTCAGCCGTGATGAAAGGCAGGTTGATGTTGGTCGAAAGGACCGTCGACAATTCGATTTTTGCTTTTTCAGCAGCTTCTTTCAAGCGCTGGTCAGCCATCTTATCCTGAGAGAGGTCGATGCCGGTCTGTTTCTTGAATTCGTCAACCATCCAGTCCATAATCTTGTTGTCGAAGTCGTCGCCGCCGAGTTTCGTGTTGCCGTTGGTAGCCTTTACTTCAAAGACGCCGTCGCCCAGTTCCAGGATCGAGACGTCGAAGGTGCCGCCGCCGAGGTCGAATACGAGGATCTTGCCGTCGCCGCCTTTATCGAGGCCGTAAGCGAGAGCTGCTGCCGTCGGTTCGTTGACGATACGGAGAACGTCGAGACCGGCGATCTTGCCGGCGTCTTTCGTAGCCTGACGCTGGCTGTCGTTGAAGTAAGCCGGAACGGTGATAACGGCCTGGGTTACTTTTTCGCCCAAGTAGCTTTCAGCGTCTTCCTTCAATTTCTGAAGGACCATAGCCGAAATTTCCTGAGGCGTATAATTTTTGCCCTGAACGTCAACGGTGTAGTTTTCACCCATGTGACGTTTAATCGAGGCAATGGTGTTTTCCGGGTTAGAAACGGCCTGGCGTTTTGCCAACTGGCCGACGAGGCGTTCGCCGGTCTTCGAGAAACCGACAACCGACGGGGTGAGACGAGAACCTTCCGTATTCGTGATGACCGTAGGTTCGCCGCCTTCCATAACAGCGACTACGGAGTTTGTCGTACCTAAGTCAATACCAATAACTTTGCTCATAAAAGATTCCTCCATTCTTATACTAAACGATAATTAACCGTTAAATGCAACTTTTACCATGGCCGGACGCAAGGTCTTTTCGCCCAGGAGATAACCTTCCTGGAGGACCTCTACGACGATGTCGTCATCGTATTCGTCACTGGGCACACGCATGACAGCCTGATGGTAGTTAGGATCGAAAGGTTTACCGACAGCTTCGATTTTGGTGACCCCTTCCTTTTCAAGGACGGCCATCAGCTGTTTGTAAATCATTTCATAGCCTTCGATAAAGGAGTGTACATCATCGGAAACGGCATCTGTCGGAGCCTTGAGGGCCCGTTCAAAATTGTCGATGACCGGCAGGATCCGGCCGAGGACATCCATTTTGACGACTTCCGAAATCTGAAGCTTTTCGGAAGCAGTACGCTTCTTATAGTTGGCAAAATCAGCCTGCAGGCGAACGAACTGCTGTTCAAACTTCGCGGCTTTTTCCGCATCGGCCTTATCAGCAGCTTCTTTGGCATCCGGTTCCGTCGTTTCAGAGCCCTCATCTGCCGCCTGCGCGTCTACGGCTTCGGCTTTTTCCTTGGCAGCGTCTTCCGCCACTTTATTCGCTTCTTCCTGTAATACAGTATCTTTCTTCTCTTCGTTACTCATCTCGTTCGGTACTCCTCCTTACGTCTCGTCCTGGTAATGGGACAGCATCTGAGTCATATGCTGTTTCATGAAATCCAACAGGCCGATGATTTTAGCATATTCCATTCGTGCCGGCCCTAAGACGGCCAGCTTGCCGAGAACGACATCGTGATCGGTGAAGGTCGCTTCAATGATGCTGCAGTCGTTAATTGGCGACAGCTTCGTTTCCTCGCCGATGCGGACGGTAACGGACTGCCCTTCGCCTTCATCGTGGAGGATGTTGGCGACGATGTCCTGTTCTTCCAGCATGGTAAAGAGGCTCTTGGCCTTGTCGACGTCCTTAAATTCCGGTTTGTTGAGCAGTTCCGTCGTACCGCCTTTGTAGAAATGCTCACCTTGGCGGCGAGTCTGCTCCATGGCCCGGAAGGCCAACCGATATAATTCGACGTCGTCGACGATGGTTTCATGAAATGTTTCGATAGCCTTTTCATCGATGCGGTCCATGGCCGTACCGGTCAAATAGTTAGTCAGCTTCTGGGCGATGATGTTCAAATCGTCCATGCTGGCCCCACTGGGTTTCGGGTAAATACAATTTTCAACTTGTCCCGTGTCGGTGACGACGATCATGATAGCCCGCCTATCATCAAGGGGCAAAAAGCGGATGTACTTCAACTTCGAGTTAAGCCGCTCCGACGCCATGATCAAGGTGACGTTGTGTGTAATCCGGGCCAAGAGCTTGGCCGTCGACTGAAAGATTTCATCGACGCTGCTCAGCTTATCCTGAAACCAGGACTGGACGAATTGCTTTTCCGCTTCCGTAATCTTCGTCGGCTTGAGGAGGCAGTCGACATAGAGCCGATAGCCTTTCAAGGACGGGACACGGCCGGCCGACGTGTGGGGCTGTTCCAAATATCCCATCATTTCCAGATCGAACATTTCGTTGCGGATCGTCGCCGGGCTTATGCCCAAATCATACTTACGGGCAATCGTCCGCGACCCGACAGGTTCGGCAGATGCGATATAGTCCTGAACGATGACTTGCAGTATCTTCTGTTTGCGTGCATCTAAGTTCATAACGATATCACCTCTGCTCATTTGACTTTTCTTAGCATTCTGACTATTTGACCTCTAAGACTATATATAAGATAGCATGACCCCATTCTTTTGTCAAGCGTTTATAGTCAAAAAGTCAAAATAAATATCAAAATAGACAAAGACCGCATAAACTCCTCTTTTCCCCATAAATTTGCCATGAAAAGAAGCCGTAAAATCCGGGAAGTTCTCTTCAAATCTGTGGTATAATCAAGGAAAGGGCAATCCGTCAAGAACGCCCTATATATAACATTAATTTAAGTATCGTCTAAAAGGAGGAACTACCATGTCTCATGTAACATTCAAAGGTAACCTGAGAAACGAATTGCACGACGCCAAACAGAAACAGACTATCATCACCGACGGTCCGAAGAGTCACGGCGGCCTCGAAGAAACGTACTCCCCCGTAGAATTACTGGCTGATACCTACGCCTCCTGCGCCATCACCATCATGGCAGCCGTTGCCGGCCAGCTGGGCTGCGACCTGACCGGAACCTATGCCGATACGGAAACGTCCGTCAACGAGAAAGACTTCCGGATCGAACACATCGGCGTCCATTTCCATATGCCCAAATCCCTCGATGAAAGCCAGCGCAGCGCCATCGAAGCCTCAACGCGTGACATGTGCATCGTCGGCCGCAGCCTCCATCCCGACATCAAAAAAGATTTGACCTTCACCTACGACGCATAAGAAATCTTTGCAGGTATCACAAATTCATCCTTGATAGAGTAAACGGCCCCGTAAGATCAGACGAAAAATCTGACCTTACGGGGCCGCTCGTATCTAACAAATATAATTCTATATCTATATTTATCCCGCAACTTCCTCATATTTGCGCCTATATTGATTCAATTGATTATGCTTAATTTTCTTATCATGCTGAAGTCTGCCAATAATAATATCAGGACTTACTTGAATCGAATCCGCAAAAACCTCGATAGAATGAAGCGAATAATCAGCCTCTAAGTAAAACGCTTTCAATTTCTCCGAAGGAATCAAGATGTCAGCAGCTGTTCTATCGGCCCTTTTTTCATCTTCTTCCGACGTACCGTCTTTTTGGTAGATGTGCCCTTCCAGAATATGCGAAATCTCATGAAAAAGGCTAAAACAGAATTGATCCGCATATTTTCCATCCATAGTAATTCCCAGTACCACTTTATTGGCGCCAGGATCATAAAAGGTAATACCATGTAAAAACGCTCCCTTGAGTTGAGGAAGGTACACTAGGGCGATGCCACAGGACTTTAGAAGTGCAGTCAATCTTTCACTGACATCATCCGGCTGATGTACCAGTAAGTTTCTGACTTTTCTTAAGTTCTGTCTCAAAGCATCTGCTGAAAACACCGCTGTTTCCATGTCCCGAGCTTTAAGTTTGGCATATTGAGCCAAGGTACGCATAATATATGTACTCGTTTCCGTATCAGACAGCTTTCTGCAAGCAATGGGCATAAGTTCTCTATTTTGAAGTAGTTCTAAGCGGCTCACTTCAAAGAACTTACATAAATTAACAATTTTCTCTATCCACTTACGAGCAGGAGGAGCCATCCCCCACTGCACAATTTTGTTGTAGGGATATTTTTGGGCGAGTTCTTTCTCTTCTTCCAATTCATTTTCCCGTTTTACTTTTACTAATTTTTCCTGATAAATGGCTTCCAGATTATTCCAAAAACCAGCCGGTACCCCTAATACTAACTCGAGTTTTTCAGCCATATCCGGAGTCAAATGCACTTCTCCATTGATCAGTTTGCTGGTATGTTTTTCGGACATCCCCATCCGTTTAGAAAATTCTTTTTGGGTCATGCCTCGATCTTCAAGCAGTTCTTTAATGGTAGCACCGGGCGGCGTCGCAATATAGCTCTTGCTTTCCAACATGAATCTCACTCCTCCCAAATTCTTAATGATAATCTATAATTTCCTGTACTTCTGCAATTTGTATTTCACTACCTATTTGGGTAAATATTAAACGATAGGGATGTTCTAAATCCAGCGCATACTGATTTTCTCTATCCCCCGTTAAGAGATGACAGCTCCCAATACGATATTGAACCATCATCTCCACTGAATCAGCAGTGTTAAGTTCATCAATCCGTTGATGAATTTTTCTAGCCATTATATCCCCGTATGTTTTTCGTGCAGCCTGAGCATTGGTACATACTTTTTCTATTTTTCGGTTTCTATAACTGACCTTCAACGTTTCACCTCATTTACCTATAAGGTTAATTTTATTCTACCATAGTTATCAAGTTTAATCAACAATTTTTATTTACCTCTTAGGTAAATAGCGAAAATATAATTCATCATAACCACGTCCCTTCGGATTGACCGCATTCGTATGAATCTCTTCGTCAAAAAATATATAGCTTTATTAATAAAAAGATGAGGCCTCTATTTTCTATCTAACCATACCATGGTTTCACCATCAAAAACGGTATTCACAGTAAAAATTAATCATATTTTATTTTTTCGCCTTGACTTAGAGACGACTCCAATAGCTATAATGTAAATCAAAAGGAGGGACTACCTTGAAAATAAAAGATGTAAGTGAACAATTACATATTTCGCCGGACACGCTTCGTTACTACGAAAAAATCGGGCTCATCCGCAATGTGCCCCGCGATAAAAACGGCATCCGCGACTACAGCGAAGAAAACTGCAAAAGCATTGCCTTTATCAAGTGCATGCGGGCAGCCAACGTTTCTATCTCTGGCCTGACGCGCTATATGGAGCTTTTCGAGAAAGGCGACGCCACTCGTAAGGAACGGCGGCAAATTTTAGTCAATGAACGAAACCAACTACAGAGCAACTTGCAGGACATCCAAGATGCCTTAAGCCACTTAGACTGGAAAATCAAATTATACGACGAAGGAAAGTTCTAGTATTTTTGCAACCATTTTGCAGGAAAGCTTATTTCTCTTTATCGCCGCAAATTTTGACGCCGGTTCCATCATTCACACAGGAGGTACTTATGGAAAATATAACGCGGCGCGGCTTTTTAAAACTAGCCGGCAGTGCGGCCCTCGGCCTTGCTTTAGGCAAAGCCAACATTCTGCCTGCCATGGCCCAGGCACCGGTCGTAGGCAGTCAGGAAACGACGGCCCAGTCCGGTCAATCCGGCTCCTATGCCAAGGTCTATTACACCAAGCACATCGACGCCGAACACTTGATTAAATTGTATCAGAAGGTCAATGAAGGCATTTACGGCAAGACGGCCATCAAAGTCCACACGGGCGAACAGCACGGCCCGTACATCCTGCCGCGGGACATGGTCAAGGCCTTCCAAGCTCAGGTGCCTGACAGTAATATCGTCGAAACGAATACCCTCTACCCCGGCGACCGCGACACGACAGAAAAACACCGCCGGACCTTAGAAGTCAACGGCTGGAATTTCTGCCCCGTCGACATCATGGATGAAAAAGGCAACGTCATGATGCCCGTCCGCAAGGGCCTCCATTTCTCGGAAGTATCCTTAGGCCGCAACATCACTAATTACGACTCCATGATCGTCCTGACCCATTTCAAAGGCCACGCCATGGGCGGCTACGGCGGATCACTGAAAAATATCGCCATCGGCTGCGCGGACGGTCAGGTCGGAAAACGCCAGGTCCACGCCTTCCATGAATCGCGGACTCCCGTCGGTTCTGACTGGTCAGACAATATGGTTCTCGAAGAAGGTTTTATGGAAAACATGGCCGACTGCGGCAAGGCCATTTGCGACTACTTCGGAAAACACATCGTCTTCCTCAACGTCCTGCGCGCCATGTCCGTCGACTGTGACTGCGCCGGTACCTCGGCAGCCAAACCGGTCATCCCCGATTTAGGCATGATGGCTTCGACGGATATCTTGGCCATCGATCAGGCCAGTGTCGACATGGTCTATGATCAGCCGGAAAGAGATAAGCATGATTTGGTAGAACGAATCGAATCCCGCCACGGCCTGCACCAATTGACGGCCATGCGAAAATTAAAGATGGGCAATGACAAATATCAGTTGATTTCCATCGACTAAATCAACAAATACATCCCTGCTCGAATGACGAAAATCAACTCATTATATAACCCAAAGAGCCCTGTAAGCTCTCCTCCCCCACATCGGGACGGAAGAGCTTACAGGGCTCTTTTTAGGTTTCTGACAATCCGTACAGCAGTTTTGCCGAAAAGAGAATACGCTCTTTATACAAAAAAATTGCGGCTGCCAAAAGACAGCCGCAACTTTATATGAGAATCAGAAGATCCTCCAGAGAAACCCTTAGAAACAGGATTAGTTTTGCTTGTTTTCCGGAACGATGCGGACACGCTGGATGGTCGGTTTCCCGTCCTTATCCTTAGCGATCGTATCGATGCGGATGTACTTGAGTTCTGCAGAGAATTCGTTGGCCAAGCGATCCAACGTATCGTCGCCCTGGAGGGCTGCATTCGAGGCAGCGCCTGCCATGATGGCACGATAGACAACCGCAGCGAATTCATAACGCGTCATCATGCGGTTACCATCGAAGTTTCCATCCGGATAGCCTTCGATAATGCCAAGCTGATGAAGCTTAGTAACGTATTCGTAAGCCCAGTGGTTAGCCGGAACATCCGGGAAGAGCTCGCTGCCTTTGGACTCAATCGTACCAGGATTCTGGCCAGTCAACTGATTAATCATTTGACTCTGACGATTGACGATGTCTTCGAGTTTCGCTACGTCATCACGGAGGTGTTTGATTTCCTTAGCCATGCCAACGCGAGAGTTAGATACGTTGTTGCCCTGGCCTAACTTGAAGGAAACACCGGCGTTAATCATGTTTTCACCGCCGCCGATAGTGCCGCCGACCGAGAAGGTAGTATCTTCGTTCGGTTTGTAGAAGGCACCGAAAGCACCGGCGTTAGCGCCGCGGTAGTGGCCATAGCCGAAGGCGAAATCCCACTTATCATCAGGATCGAAGTCCTGCGGATGGAGGGCTGCCAAAGCAGCTGCACCGGCACCGACGCGGTTGATGCGGTTATCCAGTTTATTGACTTCTCCGCCCAGGTTGTTGATAGCCTGGTCGCGCAGGGCCAGCTGGCCGCCATTGACGGCTTCCGTCGAGCCCGGAGCTACGGTTCCGTCAGCAACACCGCTTACGACGTTGTTGCCCATGTTGACATTGCTGTCCTGAATGGTGATTGTACGATCGCTGTCTACGGTCTTGATGGTGACACCGTTGTTATTAATCGTCGTATTGCCCGTTGTGACACTGTCGAGGTCTTTCAAGTCCTTAGACAGTTTGATGTCGAGGCCATCACCGCTGCTGTTTCTTACAACACCGATGTTGCCGCTAGACAGTTTAGACGTATCGGCACCGCCGTTGAGTTTCAGCGTATCGCCGAGGCCAACGGTGACGCTGTTGTCTGCGCCGTCGTCGCCTTGGAAGACACGGCCTTTGCTGACCTTGTCATCTACGACTTTCAGCTGATCTTCGGTAGCTGCACGGCCGGACTGGATGTTCGTGCCATCCCAGGTGGTGTTGTCCAACCCAGTGAGGTAGTTGCCCGTTGCCGGATTGCCGTCGTTTGCCGTGTTTGCTTGGTTGCCCAGAACGGCACCGCCTGCAGAAATCTGGCCTTTAGAGCCGTCCAGTTTGACCTGGTTATCGCCGCTGCCGGCCGTAACGGTGGCACCGTTGCCGTCGATATTGACCTGCTTGGATGCATCACTATTGTCACCAAGAGTAATGTTATCATTCAGGTTAACCTTGTTATCAGCATCTACGGTGATGTTCTTACCGGATTGTGCTTTCACTGCGTCGGCTTGACCTTTCGCAATGTTGTAAACGTCACCAATATTGGCACCGTTGTTGTAGTTTTCCTGACCTTCTACAGACGTGTCATAGTTATTACCAAGACCGCTAGATCGGAAGAGCACACGTCTGAACTCCAGTCACTTGA
>ERZ507105.151-NODE-151-length-10576-cov-4.65716_pt1 | contig 10576 bp, 8 predicted proteins | sample MGYA00513969_ERZ507105 | MGnify/ENA metagenome assembly ERZ507105
GGGTTCGCCCACGCACAGCGAGATTGCGTCAGGCACGTGCTCGACCCGGTCGAATACGTCCCGGATGCCGGAACGGGGGACGCTGAGCGAGTGCTGCGAAAGTGCGGGCATGGACATGGTGTCACCTTTCAATCATGAACAAGAATATAAAATATACAGTAGTACATTGAAAAACAGTAATTATTACTATATATTTCGTAAATAACAGTAAGAAATCAATGGAATAATACTGGATTGACATCGCGATAAGCTGTCATCAGACAAGTTCGCGCCGGAACCGCTCCACATGCAGGTTGCGGCGAACCGTATGACCCGGGAGGACGTGATGGCACAGGCGAATACGCGCAATGACGAGGAACCGGACGCGGCATCGCGCAAGGTGGAGATCAGGCCGGAGGGCTCCGCCATGCTCGACGCCACGGACGAGTCCATCCTCGATGCGTTGGAGGAGGACGGGCGGGCCACGCTGGCTCAGCTGTCCCGGCTGTCCGGCCTGTCGGTGTCCGCGGTGCAGTCCCGCGTGCAGAAGCTGGAGAAGCGAGGAGTCATCAAGGGGTATCGCGCGGTGCTCGACTATGAGCTGCGCGGTCTGCCGATCAGCGCGTTCGTGTCCGTCACGCCGCTGGACTACTCGCAGGAGGCCGATATCCCCGGCAAGCTGCATGAGCTGGAAGGCGTGGTGTCCTGCTACTCCATAGCCGGCGCGCCCAGCTTCATGCTGGTGGTTCGCGTGTCGTCACCCAGCAAACTGGAGGAACTGCTGAACCGCATCCATCGGACGGTGCCGGTCAGCACTGAAAGCACGGTGATCCTGCAGACGTATTTCTGACGGATGCCATTCGCCGTAGGCGTTAGACATCCCGGCCGGCATTGACCATATCGTTCCATCGTTGAGGAATAGCCGACGGCCCGGGTTCGGCCCACGCGCTATGGTAGGCAGTATGAGTGAACCCGAGAACAGCGATTGGGCGAAGCCGTCATCCCGCGAGGTGGGAGGCGGCGGATCCGAAACCGTCATCGACGCCGACACCGCACGGCATGATCCGCAGACCGCGGTCACCGTGGCCAAGATCAAGGCGCTCAGGCAGTCCATCGACAATGTGGACACGGCCATCGTCTCCTTGCTCGCGGAGCGGTTCAAGTACACGTCCCAGGTGGGCGTACTCAAGGCGCGGGCCGGATTCGCGCCGGCGGATTACAAGCGCGAGGACTACCAGATCGAACGGCTGCACCGCATCGCCATCGACGCCGGACTCGATCCCGACATCGCGGAAATGTACCGGGAATTCGTGGTGGCCGAGGCCAAGAAGCGGCATCAGCGCATCGCCGACGCGGGAGGGGATCCCGGCGTGCTCGACGTGTTCGCCTGATCGGCGGAGATTTGCCGCTCTGCCCGCATCGTCGGTGGCGTGCATATGCATGCCTGTATTCGGCATGCGGGCCGCGTGATGATGAATGAAAGGGGGAGCGACGATGGCGCATATGACCGGGGTGATGACGCGAAGCCTGGCGGCTGTCGCCACGCTGGCCCTGACTCTGGCCCCTTCGGCGGGCGGGCCGGTCACGGCCGGTGCCAATCCGGCCGAAGGAGATGCCGGGTATTCCAAGACGCAGAATGTCATGTCTCTCGCCAACTCGGACGGGGTTCCGGGACGCCTGTACGTCACCAACCAGTTCACGGTCTCCCGTGGCGGCGACATCGTCGACTACGTGGCCGGCAACAGCGGTGACGGTTCCATGCTCGCGGCGGAATACAAGGCTGTGGAAACCGGCAAGACCACACAGGAGCGGGTGAAGGCCGGGCAACGCGTGTTGCCGTGGTCGGTCAGCATCGCCTACGGCCTGAACGGCCCGCAGGTGAAGCCGTCCCAGATCGCCGGTGCCAGCGGACTGGTCGATATCCGTATCACCGTGGAGCCCAATGCGGCCGTGTCCAACGGCTACGCGGAGAACAGCATTCCCGTGGTGGCGTTCACCGTACCGTCTGCCGTCTCCGACGATATCACCGTCGGAGACGGCATGACGCTGACGACGCAAGGATCCGACATGCTTGTCAGCGGCGTCGGGGAGCCCGGCAAACGCACGGTGTTCGACTGCTATATGAACGCGAAGAACTTCTCGATGAGCCAACTGGCGTTCGTGACCGTGCAGGCCGATGACACGGCGTCGTTCGTCGACGAGGTCACGGCTGTCTCCGACCGTGCTGACGCACTGGTCAACACGCTGGTCGTCACCGGTTCCGCGTCGGACCACAAACTAATCGAACAGCTGACCACCATGCGCGATCGCGAGCAGAAGCTCGGCGAGAAGGCGATCAAGGAGAAAACCGCAGCGCACAAGGCTGCGTTCTCGTCGTATATGGCGCATTACGTGGGGTCGTACACGACCCATCTGTCCGGCAGCATCGGCTCATCCACGCAGATGCAGGCGCTGATCGGCACAGCCGGCGAACTGACCGGCGACACCCCGATGGCGCAGGCGGTCACCGACCTCGCCAACGCGGTCAACGCGGTCAGTGCCGCGCATGAGCACGACGGCGCAGTACATGCCATAGACGACCTGATTCAGCGCATCCGTCAGCGCGGCACGTCGGGACTCGCCGATGAGATCAGCCAGACCATGGCCCAGGAGTCCACCGAGGGCGCGACGGCGTACAAGGCCGGGCAGAGCCAGCTGTCCAACGCGATGATCCCCTATTCGATGGCCTACACCGACGTGTACACCAAGCATCTGAGCGAGCTGACCGGAGGCACGTCGGCGGGAGCCGCGCGGTATCAGCAACAGGCGATTGACGCCGCCAACGAGGAGTTCTCCACCAGCGCCGACCTTCAGGACGACAATCAGAAAGTGCAGTCGGCGATGGACGCCTTGGCGGCGGCATCCGAACATACGGGCGCGGCGAACGCATTGCAGCAGATCAGCATACAGTTCGCCGGCGCACTGACCAGCACCGCCTCCACCGGCGATGCGCAAGGTGGCGATGCGGCTGCGGACCGGGTGCGTTACGGCTGGGCCGGTTCCGACACGACGTCGATGGCGGCGAAGGCCGAGCGCAAGCGGCTGGCCGCCGTCAGCAAGCAGGAGCGTGAGGAGGCCGAGCGCAAGGCGCAGGCGTTGGCCAGTGGCAAGACCGATGACGACTCGCAGTCAGGCATGAGTATCGGCGATGTGATGGGCAACGCCAGCGGCCTGGGCATGCTCGGCGACGCCGTCAAGAGCGACGGCAAGGGCGGCAACAAGGATAGCGGCGACGGCAAGGATGGCAACGCCAGCGGCAGCGGCTCATCTTCGGCGGCGGGCACGGCATCCGGTTCGAAGTCGGCGTCGGTTCCGAAGTTCTCGCCGGTATACGGCATCGCCGGCATGAACCCCAGATCGCCGTTGCAGAGCACGTCGTCTGAGCTCATCGACGAGACAGTGGCGATTGGTGACGTCTCCGACATGCTGGTTCAGGCCGCGCAATCGTTGGCCGGCAGCGGCAGCGGCAGCGCGGCCGTCGACGGCAAACCGGTCGCGCGTCTCGCTGCCGCGTTGAGACGGTTGTCGTGCGACGGTGCCAACGCATACTCCGACCACTGCATCGCCGACGGGCGGCACAGTTACGACGTGCTATCCGACTGGAACCGGCATACCGAGGATCTGCGTCTGCTGATCATCATGCCAGCCGTGTGACGGGTGCGCGGCATACGGCGCACGGCGCGCAGCCGGCATGCCGCCGTCACGATGCCGTGGGTGCAAAACGGCCCCCTCGTGGATCCGAGGGGGCCGTTTCCGTTAGTGAGAAGCAGGTTACTTCTTGGCCTTCTTCGCCGGCGGCTCACCGAGCTCGCTGGCATCGATGACGACGGTATCGTCGCCCTCGCCTTCGGCCGTGGCCTCCTCGGCGTGCTTTTCGGCGAGATCGAACTTGCCGATCACGCGGCCGGCCTGCGCCACGTCGTCCAGAGCGGACTTGATGGCGTCGATGCCGTCCTTGACGGCGGCCAGCGTCACCGACAGGATCGGGGTCTTCATCGAGACCTTGGCCTCGGACTTGATCTTGCGCAGCTGCTCGACGGCCTTGCCGGCCCAAGCCAGCGTCTCCGGGGAGGCACCGGTGGCTGCTGCGGCATAGATGTCGGCCTTCGGCCAAGCGGCGCGGTGCACGGACCCCTCGCCGGTGTGCATCCAGCTCCACACCTCTTCGGTGGCGAACGGCAGGTACGGGGCCAGCAGGCGCGCGAAGGCGTCCAGGCCTAGGCCCAGCGTCGTGCGCGCGGACTTCACGGCCGCGTCGCTCGGCACCTTGCCGTGCGCGTCGGCAGTGCCGTACGCGCGGTTCTTGACCAGTTCGATGTAGTCGTCGCAGAACTGCCAGAAGAAGCTCTCGATGACTTCCAGCGCCTTGGAATGCTCGTAGGCGTTCAGCGCGTCGGTGGCCTGGCGGATCACCAGCGCCAGCTTCGCCATCACGGCGCGGTCGAGCGGCTCGGTCACATCGACCGGGTTCCAGACGGCGTCGGCCGTCTCGCCCACATGATGGTTCTCGTCCTCGCGACCGATGGCCAGCGCGAACTTCGAGGCGTTGAGCAGCTTGATCGCAAGACGGCGGCCGATCTTCATCTGGCCTTCGTCATACGTGGCGTCGAGGCCGAGACGGGCCGCGGCGGCCCAGTAGCGCACCGCGTCGGCGCCGAACTGCTCGATCGGCTTGTTCGGCACGACGACGTTGCCCTTGGACTTCGACATCTTCTTGTGGTCGGGGTCCAGGATCCAGCCCGACAGCGTGGCGTGCGCCCACGGCAGGCACTTGTTCTCCAGATGGGCGCGATCCACGGTCGAGAACAGCCAGGTGCGGATGATGTCCTGACCCTGCGGACGCAGATCCATCGGGAACGTGGCCTTGAACAGCGCCTTGGAAGCCTCGTCCGGCTCCTCCCAGCGGGTCACGATCTGCGGGGTGAGCGAGGACGTCGCCCACGTGTCCATGATGTCCGGCTCGGCGGTGAAGCCGCCGGGCACATCGCGCTGGGACTCGTCGTAGCCTTCCGGCACGTCATTGGTCGGGTCGATCGGCAAACGGTCCTCGCTCGGAGTGATCGGATGATCGTAATCCGGCTCACCGGAAGCCTTGACCGGGTACCACAGCGGGAACGGCACGCCAAAGAAGCGCTGGCGGGAGATCAGCCAGTCGCCGTTGAGGCCATGCACCCAGTTCTCGTAGCGCACGCGCATGAAATCGGGGTGGAAGTTGAGCTCCTTGCCGCGCTCGATCAGCTCGGCGTTCAGTTTGGCGTCGGTGCCGCCGTTCTTCAGGTACCACTGACGGGAGGTGACGATCTCCAGCGGCTTGTCGCCCTTCTCGTAGAAGTTCGTCATACGCTTGGTCGGGGTCGGCTCGCCGTCCAGGTCGCCGGCCTCGCGCAGCGCGTCGACGATGATCTTGCGGGCGGAGAACGTGGTCTTGCCGGCGGTCGCGGCGAACATCTCACGGCCGGCCGGGTCGGTGATCCAATCCGGGGTGTCCATGACGATGCGGCCGTTGCGCTGGATGATCGGGCGGGTCGGCAGCTTCAGGTCGCGCCACCACTCGACATCGGTCACGTCACCGAAGGTGCAGCACATCGCGATGCCGGCGCCCTTGTCCATCTCGGCGGCCGGGTGCGCGAGAATCGGCACCTTGACCTTGAACAGCGGGGAGTACACGGACTGGCCGAAATACTGCTTGTAACGCTCGTCGTTCGGGTTCGCGATCAGCGAGGTGCAGGCCGCGAGCAGCTCGGGACGGGTGGTCTCGATGTAGATCGGCGTGCCGTCCTCGAAACGGAAGGCGACCTTGTGGTAGAAGCCGGGGTATTCGCGGCTTTCCAGCTCGGCCTGGGCCACGGCGGTCTGGAACGTCACGTCCCACAGGCCGGGCGCGTCCTGCTGATACGCCTCACCGCGCGCGAGGTTGCGCAGGAACGCCTTCTGCGCCACGCGCTGCGGGTGCTCGCCGATGGTGTGGTAGGTCTGCGACCAGTCGATCGACAGGCCGAGGGAACGCCATAGCGCCTCGAACTGCTTCTCGTCCTGGGCGGTGAGCTTCTCGCACAGCTCGATGAAGTTCTTGCGCGAGACCGGCACCTGATCCTTGGCGTCGATCTTCTTGCCGTCGGTGCCCTCGAACGGCGGCTTGAAATCAGGATCGTACTTGAGCGACGTGTCCACGCGCACGCCGTAGTAGTTCTGCACGCGGCGCTCGGTGGGCAGGCCGTTGTCGTCCCAGCCCATCGGGTAGAACACGTCATAGCCTTGCATGCGCTTGAATCGCGCGATCACGTCGGTGTGCGTGTAGCTGAACACGTGGCCGACATGCAGATGGCCGGATACGGTGGGCGGCGGGGTGTCGATGGAATAGACGGCCTTGCGGTCGCGGGTTCCCTGGAACTTGTAGACTCCGTCCTCGTCCCATTCGCCGCGCCACTTGTCTTCGAGCCCGTCGACGCCGACCTTGTCGGGCAACGGGGTGAGGTGTGCCTTGATGATGCTGTTATCCTGCTCTTCGGTCATAAGCGACAGTCTAGAAAGCAATCGTGACAACAGCCGCGCGGCTGCGTCCGCCGGCGGGCGGGTCCGGGCGCATGGACCCGAATCAGTCCGTGGTGGTCATATCGGCGAGCGGCAGCTGCGTGTAGGTCATGTTGACGGGCACTCCGGTGATGTTGCTGCGGTACGCGCTGATCGGCTTGCGCGTGCAGATCCAGTCCACCGGCGAATCGTCGTCGAGCGTGCCGATGAACGACTGGAAGTTCTTCGCGTAGTCGTCGCCGCTGAAGGATTTCAGCGCCTTGCTCCACGCGTTCTGCGAGTCGGTGCTGACGAAGCCGATGTACGAGTTGCTGTTCATCAGGAGGTCCAGATCGTCCTCGCCGTCGGTCTCGTAGATCGTGAAGTCGTATTGGCGGTCCTGCGTCACGGTCTTGCTCCATGTGGCATCGTCGACCATCGACACGGACACGTCCGAATACGCGGGCTCGGCGTACATCGTCTGCTTGACCTGTTCGCCGATCTGGGAGCCGTATTCCTTCGGATAGACGAAGGTCAGCGGTCGTCTGGAGACGCGGAAACGGAAGTATTTGATCAGGTCGTTGCCCTTGCCGATGTCGTGGCCGAACGTCTCATCCGTCTTCTGATATCCGTCGTCGAGCGGTGACAGCGGCCCGGTCATGACCGTGCCGCCGCCCAGCGCCTCGGTCATCGCGTTCTTGTCGATGAGGTAGCGCACTGCCTGCCGGAACCGCTTGTCGGAAAGGATGGACTGCGTGTTGTTGCTGAAGGCGAGCACGACCTTGCGGTTGCTGACGCCCTGCTTCTTGACGATGCCGTCATCTTTCACCGCGTCGGCGGCGGACTGATCCAGCGCGACGGCCGCGTCGATCTGGCCGTTGTTCAGAGCCTTGGCCAGCTCCGTGGTGTCGGCCGCGAAGTTGACGGTGACGGTCTTGGCCTTGGACTTGCTACCCCAATAGTGGTCGTTGCGGCTCAGCGTCAGCTGCTTGCCGGATTGCCATTGGGAGACGGTGAACGGTCCGGACCCGCTGGCCTGCTTTGCGTAGTCGATGTTCTCACGCTGGTTGTAGACGATGCCGATGCGCGTGGTGAGCTTGGCGAGCAGCCGCGGGTCGGGTTCGCGAAGCCGCAGCACCAGCGTGCTGTTGCCGTCCGACTCCACGTTGGACAGCGCGGACAGTTCGTCGCTGCCGACATACTTCTTGGTGATGATCTGCTGCAGGGACCATACGGCGTCGGACGAGGTGATCGTGGTGCCGTCGGCGAACGTCGCGCCGCTGCGCAGGTTGAAGCGGTAGGTGGTGCCGTCTTCGGACACCTTCCACGAGGAGGCGAGCGACGGCTGGATCTTGTTGTTGTCATCGCGCTTCAGCAGCGTCTCATAGACGTTGCCGAGAAGGACGCGGTCGAGCGAATCGTCGTCGGTTGTCCGGATATCCAATGATTCCGGGGCGCCGGTGATGCCGACGCTCACCTTGACGCTTGATTGCAGGCCGCTGAAGGTGGGCAGCGTGTATCTGCGGTGCAGCAGGGACCAGCCCAGCCAGACGGCGCAGCCGAGCACCCCCGCGACGATGACAAAGATGATGGCGGACTTCGCCGAACTGCTGATGGAGGTATGCCGTGCGCTGTGCTGCATGGCTCCGAGTGTAATGCCCGGGGTAAACGGGTCGACGGGGGATCCCTGATGCGTGGGATACCGGCCGGGTCCGTCCGCTTGGTCTATATCAGTGAGCTCGGGCAGGTGTCATGAAGTGGACACACCGCGCAATCGGGTTTGCGCGCGTGACAGGTGGCGCGTCCATGCAGAATCAGCCGGTGCGACAGGTCGGTCCACTGCGACGGCTCGAAATACGAGCAGATCTCCCGCTCGATATGCACCGGATCTGGACTGGACGAGTTCCAGTCGCCGCGCCAGCGCAGCCGTCCCGTCACGCGGATCACATGCGTATCGACGGGGAATCCGGGCACGCCGAACGCGTTGCCCAGCACCACGTTGGCCGTCTTGCGGCCGACGCCAGGCAACGTCACCAGCGAGTCCATCGTATCGGGGACCTCGCCACCGAAACGGTCACGCAGCACTACGGCCAATCCCAGCAGATGCTTGGTCTTGGAACGGTAGAAGCCGAGCGGGTGGATGATGTCTTCGACGTCCTGCGGATTCGCTGCGGCCAGGGATGCGGCATCGGGGAAACGCGAGAACAGCTCGGGCGTGACGGTGTTCACCCGCTTGTCGGTCGTCTGGGCGCTGAGCACGGTGGCTATCAGCAATTGCAGGGGAGAAGTGAAATCCAAGGCGCATTTCGGGTGCGGGAACGCCTCGACGAGCAATGCGTACTCCTCGTGCATCCGCTGGATGCGTGCCCGTTTGGATTCGCGTGGCATGATGCGCCGGTCTTACTGGGCGTCGGCGTCAGTGTCGTCGGAAGCCGCCGGAGCCGCGAGTGACTTGTCTCCCTCGCCCTCGGGCGGGTCGAAACGGTAGCCGACGTTGCGCACGGTACCGATCAGATGTTCGTATTCGCCGCCCAGCTTGGCGCGCAGGCGACGGATGTGCACGTCGACGGTACGGGTGCCGCCGTAATAGTCGTATCCCCACACCTCCTGCAGGAGCTGCGCGCGCGTGAACACACGGCCGGGATGCTGCACCAGATACTTCAGCAGTTCGAATTCCTTGTACGCCAGATCGATGGGCCTGCCGTGCAGCGATGCCGTGTAGCCGTTGGTATCCACCACGAGATCGCCGGAACGGATCTGGCCATCCTCGGTGCGCTCCGAATCGACCGTGGTGCTGGCGCCCGTGATCGGCGCATTGCCGCGTTCCGACACCAGTCGCAGGCGCCCCTCCACCTCGGCGGGTGAAGCGGAGGCCACCACCACATCGGCGATGCCCCACTGCGAGTTGACGACGGTGAACCCGCCCTCGGTGAGGATCAGCACGATCGGCGTGGCCAGACCGGAAGCGTGAATCAGCCGGCACAGCGTCTTCGCCGTGGCGAGGTCATCCCGGGCGTCGAGGAAGAGCACGGTGTTCTCCGGCATCTTCACCAGGCTTGCGGCGTCCATCGGCAGCACGCGCACGCGGTGGGACAGCAGTGCAAGTGAGGGAAGCACGGTGGCAGGGTCGTTCGCGAATGTCATCAGCGTCAAATCAGTCAACCGCTTCCCCTTTCCTGAATATGGATAACCGTAGTACCCATATGGTTAGTGGTCATATTGTAGGCGCATAATGTGGACAGCCGACGCTAGGCTAGAGTTAGTGGAATGGCGGTCGCGAGGCTGCCGCGGATTGCGATTTGTGGAGTGTGATGACGATGGGCGACGGCGAACAACGTACCGGAAGCTCGATTGGCCGCGTACTTGCGGTTCAGGCGGTGGCATACGTGGTGCTATTCGGCGTGACGGGCGTGCTGGAGTTCACGTTCGGGAACCAGGGCGGTGTGGCGCAAGGGGTTGCGATCGCGCTCGCCGTGGTGCTGCTCGTGCTATTCCAGGTTGGGTGGCCGTTCCGTGCCGGCATTGCCGACCGCCTGATCGGCGCGGTTGCGGGTGTGCTGTCGATTCTGTGCGCGCGGACGTCGTTGGCCAGCCAGCTGTTTTACCCCGCGTACGAGGGCGGGCGTCTTGCGGATGATGGACGTCTGGTGATGTATCAGCTGGTGCGTTGGGCGGCGTGCTTCGCGATACTGCTGATCGCGGCGACGATCATCGCGTTCGGCCGGCAGATGGTGCGCGCGGAGCGCAGCCACCTGATTCGCGCGCTGTCGCACTGCATGACGGGGGCCGTGGTCTCCGTCAGCGCCGCGGGATGGTGTTTTGTGCCCGATCTCATCGACATGGGCTCCGCGTCGCCGGATAACGGGCTGCTGACGAGATTCATCATCGTGGCCGCGGCGTTCGTGGTAGTGGCGGTGCTGTTCGCCGTATGCTCGGTGTCGTGGAGCCGCGAGGCGGATCCGGATCCGGCTGCTCCGGCGCCGTGGCTGGGTATCGGGCTGCTGCCGGTGATGCTCAGCGGTCTGCTCGTGTAGATCGGAAGAGCACA
>ERZ507105.165-NODE-165-length-9978-cov-4.78857_pt1 | contig 9978 bp, 9 predicted proteins | sample MGYA00513969_ERZ507105 | MGnify/ENA metagenome assembly ERZ507105
TTCTTCTGAAGGGTCTGCATCAGTGAATTTTTAGAAAAGTCGATTTCCATTAATGATGGGCACAATGCCAGTGGAAGGTAGTCATTAGATAAGGAGTATAATTCGTTATTTACATACCGAAGACGCTGTAGGTGAAAGACGAGATCGCCCGGTTCTATATGAAGATGGCCGGCAATATCTTCATCGGCAATTTCGATAACTTGCTGCAAAACACGGCTGTGCGTGACTTTACCAACGGACATCAGGGTTTGAGACAATCCGAAGCCGTGTCTTTTTTCATTAGAATAGTCTATAGGGATTTTATTGCCGATGTAAAAGGAGCCTTTTCCCGGAATACGGATAATTTGGCCATTTTCTTCCATGGCAGCTAAGGCTTTTCGAATTGTTGGTCGGCTTACTTGATATTCTTGACAAAGCTCTCTTTCACTAGTCAATGGGGACATATACGGGAGTTCATCGAATTTTTCCTTTAATCTTTTCTGTATTTGCGTGTGAAGTAATTCTTTTTTCATGGATTTTCCTCTATTATCGAATGATGAATATAGTCTGATACTACGTATTACATTTATTTTACCATGGATGTAGGGAAAATAGATAGCCACTGGTGATGTTAAAATTACTTTTTTTTAAACCTTGATTTATTTTTTATCCTTTGGTATATTTAAATTACCAAAGGTAAAAATAGGAGGTGCTCTTCATGGAAAAAAGTTTATATCCCTTTCTGTTAGTGAACCCTAAATCTTATTTATATGGCGATGAATCTTTAGCACTGGCCAAGGCGACTGATGTGATTGCTGAAAAGTACGGCTTAACGATGTTCTTTTCCTGCCCTTTTTCGGATATCCGTTATATTAAGGAGCATACGAAACACATTATTGTTACAGCTCAGCATATGGAATCCTTAAAACCGGGACGAGGTATGGGGCATGTACTCCCCGAATCACTGAAAGCTGCCGGTGCAGGTGCTGTTGTTTTGAACCATGCAGAAAATCCGTTGATCGTTCATGAACTGTATGCGGCTGTTCAGCGGGCGAAGGAATTAGGCTTATTGACGATTGTCTGTGCTGATTCCGTTACGGAAGGTGAAGCCCTCGCACGATTCAATCCTGATATACTGCTGTGTGAACCGACCGATTTGATTGGAACGGGAGAAACAGCCGGGGACAACTACATTTTTGATTCTTGCAGTAAAATCAAGGCCGTAAATCCGGATATTGCTGTCATGATTGCTTCCGGTATTACGACGGCAGAAGATTGTTATCGCGTCATTTTCTTAGGGGCTGAGGGCACCGGTGCGACCAGTGGTATTTTGAATGCGCCGGATCCGGCTGTACGTGTAGAAGAAATGACAAAGGCTATTGTACAAGCCAATCGTGATAAAAAGGAAAAGGGGGCTGTATAAAATGAGTGTATACAAGACGACGATTAAGCTTCAATCTAATGGCGGCGAACCGACTTTTATTAATATTACGGATGAAGTAAAGGCTGCTATTGCAGACAGCGGTGTTCAAGACGGAATTTGCACGATTATTTCACCCCATACGACGTGTGCAGTGTTTTTTGAAGAATATGTCCATGATACGGATGAAAAGGGCACTGAATTTTTGCAGCTTGATTTGAATGATGTTTTGAAAAAACTGATTCCTGACGAATTGAAGGAAGGTCAATATCGCTATCCAGGAGAAAAGCACTATCAGGCTGTTGCATCCTGGCCGGATGCGGAGGCCTACTTGCCGAACGGCGATCGGACGGCGCTGCTGAATGGGGATGCTCATTTGAAAGCGACTTTGATCGGCTCGAGTGAAACCTTTTTAGTTGACCAGGGGAAACTGGGCGTCGGCACGACGGGATATGTCTACTTCGTCGATTTTGACCGCACACGGAGTCGGACGAGAAAGTGCCACATTGTCGTCATGGGAGAGTAAGCATACGTTTGGTTAGAAACATCTCGTTATTTTGCTGGCAATTTGTCGGCAAAATTAATGAGATGTTTTTTTTATCCATTTTTTAGAGGATTTCGTATATAATAAAAATATATATGGGTTATGATTTTTAGGTGTGTGAATCACTTGCAAAGGATTTTGGTGCGTATGAAAAAACTAATTGATGACGTACGGCTCATTTACAAATGTTGTTACTTATACTATCAGGACAATAAGAGTCAACAGCAGATTTGCAATCAGTTAGGCATTTCCAGACCTACTGTTTCTCGGATGCTCAATCGCGGCAAAGAATTGGGGATCGTGCAAATCGAGCTGAAGAATCCGGAGAACGTCATGTATGGAAAACTGGAACGAGATATAGAAGAGCGGTTTCAGCTGCAAGAAGTTAACATTGTGCCGTCGAGTCCGCTGGTCGGGGGAAGTAAACCGATTAATTCTGAGTTGGGGCGAGGGACGCTCCACTATATGGAACGTGTTTTGCATGAGGGAGATTATGTCGGGGTCTCTATGGGGTTTGCCATTCAGAACATCGTGCGGACGGACTACTTTATCAGTGAAAAAATCCCCTGTACCTTTATTCCCATTTTAGGCGGCATCGGCGACAGCCTCTTAGAAATACATTCTAATTATTTGACACAACGCTTTGCATCACTCTTTGGAGGGAAATGCATACAGTTTTTTTCACCGGCTGTATTTTCACAGAAAGAAGTTCTTCAAGGCTTTTTGCAGGAACAGACCATTCGTCACGTGACTCAGCTATATAAGAAACTGAATTTGGTCATTATGGGCATCGGCATTCCCAATACGCAGAATTCGACTATTTTAAGAACCGGATATGTCGATAAAAGGATTCTCCAGACTTTTACCGAAAATGGTGCAGTCGGAGACATTGCCCTCCGGTTTTTTGATATCAATGGAAATATGGAGCCCTTTGACGAATTTAACAGCCGCGTTTCAGGTATATCGATCGAGGAGCTGAACGAAGTGCCGTATCGCGTAGGGGTTGCCAGCGGGCCGCAAAAGGCTGCGGCTGTTCTCGGAGCTATTCGGGGAAAATACATCAACGTCTTGATTACGGATATTGATTGCGCTCAACGATTGTTGGAAATCAGTGAATAAAATAATAAGGAAGCCAGGATATGACTTGAAGGATGAATTTTTCTGACAAGTGATACCCTGGCTTTTTATTTTAATATTTCCTGATCTGAACATATGTAAAAATAATCCTCCATTGTTTACATTTTTACATATGTTCTATTCAAAGATATTGTAAAAATTAAAAATAAATGATATATTATCATTAACGAGATGATAATTAATCAAACGAAAGATCCTATGTAAAGGAGGCAATAATGGACATCTATACGATCTTTGGAATTTTTTTCCTACTGGTCTTAATGCAGCTCATCGGTATGAGGTTACAAGTTCGAGCTTATCATAAGGCGATACGGCGTCTGCACCGACAAGGCAATGTCGGAATCGGAGGACGACGAGGAAAGTTAGGTCCCGGTTATGTCATCATCATAGCCTGTGATAACGAAGGCATGATTATCGATTCGGAAATCATGAAGGGGATGACCATCTTCAGTCATTTCAAAAAAGAAAAAGGGATTGTTGGAAAACATATCTCTCAATTGAAGCAAGAGTACATGAACTTATCGAAGCGCAAACAAAATCTCTATAAAGGGTATATACAAGCTCTTGATGTTTTAGAAGAGCGATTGGGATTGCCCGGCTGCCAGGAGGTGTGATTGCCGCTGGGATTCGGAAAGATTAACTGAACGGATAGTATTTTGAGAAAGAAAGGTGGCTTTTATGGAATCAATTGCTTGGTTTGCAAATGCGTTTATTGAATTATTTAAATCCGGTGCGACAATTTTTGCCGGATGGGTTGCAGGGATCATCCCGCTGGTTATCGTTATGATGACAGCATTCAACTCTTTGATTAAGTTGATCGGGGAAGACAAAGTCAATCGGCTAGCCGAAAAATCGACGAAATATATGATTACTCGATACACGATTTTGCCGATTTTAGCGGTTGTATTTTTGGGAAATCCGATGTGCTATACGTTGGGACGGTTTGTAAAAGAAAAATATAAACCGGCTTTCTATGATACAACTGTAAGCTTTATACATCCGGTAACCGGCCTATTCCCGCATGCAAATCCCGCAGAATTGTTCGTCTACATGGGGATTGCAGCCGGATTAACGCAGCAGGGACTGTCGTTGGGGGATTTAGCGGTTCGTTACTTTTTAGTCGGTATTGTCGTCATTTTTATTCGCGGGGTCATTACCGAACGGATTTACAGCTATATGTACAATAGTCAGCAGAAGAAAAAAGCTGTCGGAGGTGAATAAGTTATGTATAAAGCGGTAAAGATTGTAGCTGGTAAAGGAGGTTGGGGCGGCCCTCTGACGTTGGTCCCGAGTGACGAAAGACATAAAATTGTCAGTATTACAGGCGGTGGCATTCACCCGGTAGCGACGTCGCTGGCGACGATGACCGGTTGTGACGTTATCGATGGATTTACGAACGGGGTGCCGGATAATGAAATCTTAGCGGTTGTTGTTGACTGCGGCGGTACGGCTCGCTGCGGGGTCTATCCGAAAAAACGAATCAATACATTGAATGTAATGCCTGTCGGTAAGACAGGGCCCTTAGCCAAGTATATTACGGAAGATATCTATGTATCGGCTGTCGATGAATCGTGCTTTGCTTATATTGATGAAGCGGAAGCTGCGAAGGTGGAAACGCCGGCAGCACCGGTACCGGAAGTGAAGGCTGCTCCCGCACAGGAAAAGGCTCCGGAAGCCAAGAAAAATATCTTTACTCGGATTGGCATTGGCATAGGCAGTATCATCAGCAAGTTTTATGCTGCCGGCCGTGAAACCATCGATGTCACCTTGAAGAGCATCCTGCCGTTTATGGCTTTCGTAAGTATGATTTTGGGGATTATTCAGGCGTCCGGTATCGGCGATGTCATTGCAAACGTCATCTCGCCTGTTGCAAGTACGCTTCCGGGGATGTTGATCATTTCCTTCATTTGTGCCATGCCGTTTATTTCTCCGGTCCTTGGCCCCGGTGCCGTTATTGTGCAGGTTGTCGGAACGTTACTCGGTGCTCAGATCGGTTTGGGGAATATCCCTCCGCAGTATGCCCTGCCTGCACTTTTCGCTATCGATGCACAGGCCGGTTGTGACTTCGTCCCGGTTGGCCTAAGTTTGGGAGAAGCTGAACCGGAAACGATTGAATTAGGTGTGCCGGCTGTATTGTATTCTCGCGTTTTGACGGGCCCCATTGCTGTTGTTATTGCTTATGTTGCTAGTATTGGCATGTATTCATAAATTTATAGAAGGAGATAATGTCTATGAAATTTCACTGCAGTGTAACGGGCTGGGGAGATGAAGCGCTTCAGTTTTTGCAGGAACCGGATTTAAACTTCATCATTCTCTTTAATGAAAATGCTCCAGAAGAGCTGGCTGATATTTCGATACTTCATACAGTCGGGAATCTGACGCAGGTGCCGGCTCCGGATGACACGCTTATCATTGGCGATAAAATCTTTACCATTACGGCTGTCGGGGAGGAAGCCAAAGAGACACTTCGTACGTTGGGGCATTGCACGATTGTTTTCAAAGGTGGAAATGAACCTGAACGACCGGGCTGCATTATGGTGGAAGGAGATGAAGCACTGCTTGCAGCTGATATAAAAGTCGGTACAACCATTGAAATTCATTAGGTAGTAGTTACATTTCACTAAATATATAAGATCCAATTTTAAGGAGGCTAATTCATATGTTAAACATGGACAAGAAGTTAGAAAAACTGGAAGAAGAAGGTAAGCTTATTCGTGCCGGTATTGTTGGCGCCGGTCAGATGGGACGTGGCATGGTTACGCAGATGGCTCTTATGAAAGGGATGATGCCGGCCATCGTTTCCGATATTAAATTTGAAAATGTAATCAATGCTTTCCACTATGCAGGAATTAAAGATGAAGATATTGCTGTAGCGCATACGTTAGAAGAAGCCAATAAGTACATGGAAATGGGCAAATTTGTTGCTACCGATAACTCGGACATCATTGCTCGGGCTAATTTAGTTGACTGCGCGATTGATGTTACGGGTGTTCCTGAAGTCGGTGTAAAAATTGCCGTTGATGCCATGAACAACCATAAACACGTCGTCATGATGGACGTTGAAACCGATGTTGTTATCGGCTCCTATCTGAAAAAACTGGGCGACCAGAATGGTGTCATCTATACCGGGTCTGCCGGTGACGAACCGGGTGCCGTCATGGAATTGTATTCCTTTGCACGGGCTATGGGAATGACCGTAGAAGTTATGGGCAAGGGTAAAAATAATAAACTCGATTATGATTGCAATCCTGATACTGTCTTAGAAGAAGCTACGAGACGTAAGATGAGCCCGCGCATGCTTTGCTCCTTTAAAGACGGCACAAAGACAATGGTTGAAATGACGGCTATGTCGAATGCTACCGGATTGATTCCTGATGTAGTTGGTGGTCATGGTCCGGAAGCTTCTCCCAAAGATCGCTGCGCTGAGTTGAATCAGATTTTCAAATTGAAACAAGACGGTGGTATTCTTAATAAACACGGTGTCGTAGAATATGTAAATGGCATTGCACCGGGCGTCTTTGTTACCGTTTCGACTCCGAATGAAGAAATTGCTTATCAGATGCAGTATCACAGCATGGGTCCTGGCCCGTTGTGGACGCTGTACCGTCCGTACCATCTCTGCAATCTTGAAACTCCGTTGACGGTTGCTAAAGCTATTCTTGACCATGAACCGACAATTGTACCGCTTGACGGGCCGGTCAGTGAAGTCATTACCGTAGCTAAGACAGATTTGAAAGCCGGTCAGACCATTGACGGTATCGGCGGTTATACTACATACGGCTCCATTACAACGGCAGAAGATTGCTATGCTAAAGGCTATGTCGTATACGGTTTGATCAACAAAAATACGAGAATGAAGAAGGATGCTAAAAAAGGTCAGCTCTTGACACTGGATATGGTTGAATTGGATACGACGACGCAGTTGTATAAGACGCGTAAACTCCAAGACCAGATGTATAACAATGGCTATAAACTCCTCTAATACTCAATCATAACTGAGGTATAACGGAAAGAGAACCGCTCCTGTTACAGAAGCGGTTCTCTTCATTTTGTTCCGAATATATTAGAAAAGGTTCTTCTTGTCTTAAGGTGCTCAATTCGGAGGATATCCGGAGCGGAACTGAACGGAGCCCTTGCGGGGAACTTGAAAATCTAGATTCAGGAGGCGTTTTTTGCAAAGCACACTTTTAAGTTTTAACGTCATGCGGTAAAATTATACTTAAGCACAGATACCCGCTATGAGAATCTCACTTTTGACTTACGTATGAAAGTGCTATCCGTTCTTGCGTGCTCTGTCAGCTGCTATCGGTCTGTTGGTATAGAGATTTCATTTTCCGGGAAAAGGTGGAAATCCTCCAATGGCTAAACCATCCAGAGTAAGAAAACGAAAAATGAACAACAAGAGTATCTGAACCAATTGGAAAAAGAAAATAATCGTCTAAGGCTAGGACTTGTTTGTTTTTTTGATTGAGACGATTGCGTTTAGAGGCAGAAGCAACACCGAAGAGTTTCAATCGCTCTTCAAAAGATGCTGGCTTGAAATAATTAAACTCATTCATAAAACTACGAGTATGAAGGTGGGACTTCACGTCGCAACCTTAATCATAGGAGTCGGAAATACAATTCTGACGTAGAAATGATTGTAAGTCAGCACTGAAAAGGACGCATAGTCACGAAAAAGCTTTACCTTGATCCGTTTTTGATTTTTACAACAGCATAAGCATCATGAAAAAGCTTTTCGGTCTTCTATCAAATGCTATAATGAACGAAGCAGAAAGGAAACCTTGGCTGGTGCTGCAGACCGGCAGCATACTGTTTTCGTCATTCTGCTGCATAGAAAAACCACCACAGCGTTTTTGCTGCGGTGGTTAGGTCTACCTTTTTGGGGCACTATAAATGGGGGCTGGCGCCAATCAGATCAGGCTTTAATCAATATTCCGGAGGCATATTCTTTTGAGTATGGGGCATGGAGAGTGCATCGCCCGGGTATTGGTGATATTTGACCGGAGATGAGGTGAAGCCGCGGCCGACGACTTCCGAGGCATCGCTGATGATCATGAAGGCCTGGGGATCGAGTTTGTTGACGATTTCTTTGACCTTGGCTACTTCCGTCAATTTGATGACGGCGTAGATGACTCGCTTGTCCTGCATGGTATAGGCACCCTGGCCGTGGATATAGGTGGCGCCATGACCGATGTAGCGCATGAGGACCTGAGCGATGGGTGTCGAGCGGTTGGAAATGATGAGAACACTTTTTCGCTGTTTCAAGCCGAGGACGACTTTATTGGTAATGAAGGCGGCGATATAGATGGCGACGAAGGTCAGGACGGCTCGTTCCAAGGAGAACATGTAAGCCGCTGCTGACAAGATGACCAGGTTGAGAATCATCGTGACCGTCCCCATTTCCAGGGAATAGTATTTTTTGACGATAGCGCCGATGACGTCGAGGCCGCCGCTGTTGCCGTTATATTTGTAAATGATGCCAAAGCCGATACCCGACAGGATACCGCCGGTAATGGACGAGAGCATGGGATCATCCATGATTTTCCACGTCGATAAGAAGGCCGTGGCGTCGGCTAAAATCGAAAGCATAATGGTGCCGACGATGCTAAGGAGGGTGTACCGCCGTCCCATGAATTTGTAGCAGGCGATCATGATCGGGATGTTGAGGATGAATATCCCGGTCCCGACAGGAAGACCCGTTGCAAAATAAATCATGATCGCTGCGCCGCTGATGCCGCTGCTCAATAAATGGAAGGGGATGAAGAAAGCATTCATCCCGACGACGACGACCAGGCTGCCGACGAAGGAAGCAATGTAAGGAACCGCTAATTCCCAAAGAGTCTGGGCTGGTAACAAATTTTGTGCCGGTAGTAAGTTTTTCATAATTTTTCCCCCAGTTTGAATGAACAATTGTAAAGCAAAGGAAAAAACGGTATAATCATGATAGCATAATTGAAGTTTCTGTGCATTCGTACAGGATGCTGTGAAGGCAGTAAATCCCTGCTTTGTCTCATTATAACATAGAGAATTTTTTAATCAATAAGGCAGGGCACATTTTATACATGGAGTGACAGTATGACTGAAATAGTAGAAACCGGATATGGAAAAATTAACTTAGCGTTGGCGATTACAGGCGCTCGAGAGGATGGTTATCACAATATCGATACGATCTTTCAATCCATCGGTCTCTGTGATACGGTAACGCTAAGGGAAGTGGGGGAATTTCAGTTAACCTGTTCCGTCGAGTCACTGCCTTGCGATGAAACGAATTTGGCCTACCGGGCATGGAAGGCGCTCTGTCCATATAAAAAGGACAATCATGGCGTGGCTATCCATATTGAAAAAAGGATTCCCATTGCCGCCGGCCTTGCCGGAGGCAGTACGGACTGTGCCGCTGTTTTGCGCGGGCTGAATCGGTTGTGGGAGCTCTCTTTATCGCAGCCGGAACTATGCCGTATCGGTGCTAAACTCGGCGCCGATGTGCCTTTTTGCATCTGCGGCGGGACCATGCGCGGGACCGGGATTGGCGAGCAGCTTCGAAGGCTTCCGTCACTGCCGTCCTGGCCTGTCGTCGTGCTTCACCCACGCGTTGCGGTACAGACGAAACGAGCCTATGCCCTCTTTGACGGCAAAAAAAAGACCGGCACCATCGATGTCGACGCCGTCGAAGCAGCTATCCGTCAAGGGCAGTTCGAATCTGTGACGACCGCCATGGGAAATACCTTTGAGGAACTGGTGATGCCCGACGTGCCTCAAGTGATCCGGTGCCGGGAACGCCTTGCTTCTCTGGGACTGCAGCCGCTCATGGCCGGCAGTGGTCCTACGGTCTTTGCTTTGGTTCCGCCACTGCGGGAAGAGGACGTACGACGTCAGGTGATGACATGGACTGATGTTG
>ERZ507105.221-NODE-221-length-7975-cov-3.28548_pt1 | contig 7975 bp, 3 predicted proteins | sample MGYA00513969_ERZ507105 | MGnify/ENA metagenome assembly ERZ507105
TGTGCTCTTCCGATCTAGGTATTCGTTTACTAATTGGTTTTTGGGTAGACCTGTTCCTCCGATATCAAAGTTGAAGTAGGAATATTCTTCAAGTACACGTCTTAACTTATTAGCTGTTCCATAATAAGATGCCGGGCTATTCGAAATATCAGTAAGATTTGATTTGGCGAAATCATATATGTCTTGTATAAGACTTCTATAGTTGTAATCAATTACTTTTGTTTCAGTGAGCTTACCTTTACTTAGCATTTTACAGGTAGTCTCCGGCGGTTTGCCTTTTTTCTTTTTGAAGACATCGTCAGCAATTTTTTTGAGTGCATAGTATACAGGAAGACTATGTGTTAAAGCTATAACTTGCACAAAATTGTTATTAGTATTTGTGAGTTTTTTGATTTCTGATATCTCATGCTCAATTAATGAATAAATTCCAATTTCATTATTTCTATCTAAAGAGCTGACTGGATCATCAAGAACGAACAGAGAGTCGTTTTTAGAAAAATACTCTTCAGATCTATTTTCATATGGCATTGAAAAGAAATATGAAAGAGCTATTGCATTCTTCTCTCCTGCGGATAGATTGGATAGAGATACTCGCTTTCCTCTTACATAAATCCCATATTCTCCATTGGGCGTTCCTTCCAAGGAAAGTCTATTGGGACTAAGAAAAATAAGTGAAAGTGCAGAGTTCAGATGGTCCATTTGAATATTGGTTCTGCGAAGTTCATCCTTTGCTTCGTTTAGTTTTTTTTGAATATCATTAAGTTCATTTTTCCTTTGCTCAAGTTCCTCTTTCTTCTTGTTATAGTTTGCAATTACTTTATTGTAAGAATAATATAAATTCTTATTTTCAGATAGACTAATTGTATTTATCATTTGTTCAAGTAAAGACGCTTCTTGGGCGTGTTTATCAATTTGCTTATTTCGGTTATTAATCTTGTTGTTCAATAAATCGAGATTATTATCAATTATATTAAATTCTTGTATAATATTTTCTTTAGTTTGTATATTTTGTTTGAGGTTAATGAGCGATGAGGGTGATTTCATTTTCTTTTCCAATGCTTGTTGAAAGATATCAAGCATATTGTCAAAAGTTTCGATATCACGTCTGATGTTGATTATCGTATCATCTGAGTCTTTTAGGATTTCATGTTCCAGAATGATGTAAACTTTTGTTTTGTAATTAGATATATATGAGTTGATTTGTTCTGTTTGCTGAATAATTTGTTCTGATTCTTGTGATGAATCAAGTAGATCGATTGCTTCAAGTACCTTTTTCTTCCAATTCTGATCGATTGCTTGTAGACATAACGGACAATGTTCTTTATTGCTTCTAAAGAGTTCTTTTGTCTCGTCGCTTTTCGCTTCTTTGAGTAGATTAATGATGGAAGACAAATTTGTATCACCTGTACTTGCAGGTGTCGTGGTGAGAACAGTGAAAATTGAGTCCACTATGCGCTCATAGTGTATCAAGAAAGATTTATCAATGTTAATTACTTTTTTTAAAGTACCAGTACGCTCAAAAGCTTCCAAACGTGAACGAAATTCTTCAAAATCAGGAATACTATTTAAAGTACTTTCAGAATACATTCTTTGAATGTTTGGCAAGCTGACACTTGCATTTTGTTTGTTGCCGCGTATCCTCTTAATATAACCAGCCCAGCGATCATCGCCTTTGAATGCACTGAGTAAATTTTTTTTGCTTCTTCACTTTGCTTAGTTAATGGACTGCTATTATCTTGTTTGCGGTTCTCGCTTTTACTGCCATCAATAGTCCATTTCAATGTGTCAATTTCTTTTTGTTTTGCTTCAAGCGCATCTTCGTTTTCCTTGATTTTATCTTGAGCATCACCTTGTGAACCAAGTGAAACAATGGCACCTAAATTGTCTTGATTAAATCGAACTCTTCTATTAATAAAGTCTTCATTGAATACATAACAATTCTCTGGCGAAATATTGCTCTCAAGATTAAAAGAAGTTTGCGGTGAATCGGTTTCGAGAGACTCATCATCGGGATGAGAATAGTTCCACAAGGCCTTTGATAATGTAGTTTTGCCGGACCCATTTTTCCCGTAGATGGTACACCATGATACAGTTTGGTTATTGTGGCTATTGAGTGCAAATATTTCAAGTTTTTCCCCAGCTCCATAAATTCGTCCAGATACTTCGATCTCTTTGATTTTTTCCATAATTTTATTCTTTCTCTTTCTGGTTGTCATTGCAGTGCCTTCACCTCGTCGAGTAGGGTCTGATAGGTGGTGGCCTGCTCGTAACGGGTTCCATCTGCGAGATCGAGTTGGTTGAACAGTCGTTTCGCGCAGGCTATCTTGCTGTTCTCGATTCCACGCAGGTCGAACGATTCCAGGCTGCCCTTGGTTTCGGCGACGAAGAACAGGTGCTTGAGACCGCTGTCGTCGCGGAAGGCCACGGCCCAGTCAGGGGCGTAGTTGCCGACCGGGGTCGGAATCTGGAATCCACGCGGCAGTTTCGCATACACCGCGACTTCCGCCGCGTTATCGAGGTCCTTGGCGAAATCGCTTTCGATCCTGCCATCGGGGAACACCCAGTCCTGCACGCACTTGGACGCCTGATAGCCTTCGGCCTCATCACGATTGTTGCCGCCCTTGGTGAAGATGCTCGAATCGTATCCGCCTTCGATCCGGTCGTAGCAGATATGGTCAACGACCATGTTCGCCTTCTCCTGAACAATCAGACGGCCGACCCTCGCGATGAACTGCTCTGGATTGTCCCTGAACATGAGGAACCGGTCCGGCCGAATGCTCTTGAGGATGCGTGCCGCACAACGACGCGTGATGGTCGCAGCCTGCGCGATCTCGCCGAGCAGATCGTATCTCACGCCGTTCGAAGCGTCGACATCCAAGCCACCGGTATAGGAGTCGTTCCTGTGGAAGTGGGTGCGGTCCGCGAGCTCGTTGCGTGAAGCGTTCTCTTTCTGGATGCCGCGCGTGACCGTGTAGGACAGTTTCGATACGACCAGACGCTCGTCAATTGCCTTGACTGCGTTTTTGACGAGTTCGTCGTCGTCGAAGCTGACGGTATACGCATACTTGTGGTTGATGCGCCTCCAGAGCTCCTGGAACTCCTTTTTCTGCCAGTTGGCATTGAGCGGATTGCCATGTACCTTACGCTTCAATGCGTTGCCGATCAGCACCTTGGTGGTGCCTTCCACCACGCTGTCCAGCACGAGACGGATTGCCGGGACCTTCTTTCGCAAGGGTTCTGGCAGAAGTTCCACCGCATCCTTGCCGAAACGCTCTTCCTTGTACTTGTCGGTCAGCTTGCCGTCGCGGTCGATGAGCCGGTCCACGGTCAGCGCGTACACGATGTCACGCGCCTCGTCCTTGCTGAACGACACGTCTCCCAAGCCCGCATACTCCGGACCGAGCTTGTCGGCCGGAACGCATGTCTTGGCGAAGAACGCATCGTTGATGACGATTGGCCGCTCTCGCAGGTCGGTCTCGATGTCCTTCTGCAGGCTTTCGGCGAATCTTTCGTAGCTTTCCGACGCGATAACGGTCAACAGGTTCACGTCAAGGAAGTCCGCGTCGCTGAGCAGGTTACGATCCTGACGCACGCCCTCGCGGTTCACGCACAGGCGCAGGCCGCGTCCGACCTCCTGGCGTTTGCCGACCTCGTTGTCCGAATGCTTCAACGTGCAGATCTGGAACACGTTCGGGTTGTCCCATCCCTCGCGCAGCGCGGAATGGCTGAAGATGAACCTCGTGGGCTCGTCGAAGCTCAACAGTCGTTCCTTGTTTTTCAGAATCAGGTCGTATGCGCTGATGTCGTCGCTGTCTTCCGACCCGCGTTTGACTTTCGAGTCGATGGAATGACCGTGCTTGTCGATGCTGAAATATCCCTTGTGCACGTAACGGCCGTGTGTGGTACGTAGCCAGTCGAGATAGCCGGACCCGTCGTCGAGACGGTTCTCGACGAAATCATGCACGCAACGGTCGTACTCCTGCTCGAACATGTCCGCGTACTCGCCGTTCAACGGCTCGCCGTCATCGTCGTACTGTCGGTATTTCGCGACCTCGTCGATGAAGAACAGGCTCAGGCATTTGATGCCTCGCGCCCACAGGTGCTCCTCCTTGTGCAGGTGGGAAAGGATGGTCTCGCGGATCTGCACGCGGCGCATGTCTGCCTCGGATCCGTCGTTCATGATACGGCCCTTGCCGAGCGTCTCGCCATTCATGAACCGCACGTAGCCGGTCCGGCCTGGCTCCAGGCCGTCGGGCACGATGCCGTCCGGAGCGATGCGCCAGCCGTCGCGGTACGCCTCTAGCCCGCCGGACGCGGTGTAGACGTCGTCGCCCTCGTCGAACAGTCCGGACGTGGTCACGACCTTACCGGCCGAGGACAGCTTCTTGTATTCGATACGGGCCTGCGGCGCCCTGTTTTTGCTGACGATGACGTCCTGCAGATACAGGTAGCCGTCGGTGCCGCGCATGTTGTTCAGCTCGAAGCCCTTGACCTCGATGCGCTTGACCAGACGCTGGTTGTACGCGTCCAGCGCGTCCAGCGCATACACGAGGTCGTGCTTTATCTTGTGCGTGGCGGAATAGTTCAGCGTGAACAATGGTTTGAACAGGCGTATGCCCGCCTGCGTGGCCTTGCCGCCCATTTTCTGCGGCTCGTCCAGGATCATGATCGGATGGCTCGCACTGATCACGTCGATCGGGCGGCGCGAGCCGAAATCGTCACGTTCCGAGAAGATGATTCTCGCGTCCCTGCTACGCCCGTTCTCCTTCATGGACGTGTTGAACGCCTGCATGTTGATGACCATCACCTGGATGTCCGAGGACTGGGCGAATTCGTCCAGCCGGTTCAGATTCGACGAGTCGTAGATGAAGGAGTGCAGTTTCTTCCCATAGCCCTCGTTGCCGTCGCGGCCGGACGTGTAGAAATAGTCGCCTGTCATGTCCAACGATTTGGCGACGCCCTCGCGGATGGCGATGGACGGGACCACGACGATGAACTTCGACCAGCCATACCTGCGGTTCAATTCGAACATGGTCTTCGTGTACACGAACGTCTTGCCCGTGCCGGTCTCCATCTCTACGTCCAGTTCGACGGCACCGGCCGGATCCGTGTACAGCTTCGGGGATTCCGTCAGGTTCTGCCGACGTTGTACGTTTTTGATGTTGGCGAGCAGCCTTTCGCCGTCCAGCAACAGATCTGCGTTGCGGTAGCCCGTGTCGTCATCCGCGTCGAAATGGCCGAGCATCTCCTGCACCGGCCTCAACTCGGGGATATCGAAAGCGTCCTGAGCGGGCTGGAGCGCCGGGGACGTGGGCCTGCGGATGCCGGTGTCGCGGATGTATGAGACGCCGTCCTGCAAAGGCTGGCCGTCGAACACATCGCAGACCGCGTCCGCGGCATCGGTCTGGTACTGGTATTGCGAGAATTTGAATTGCATATCGGTGACCTCAGATGATGCGGATCTGCGTGGCGCCGGTCTTCTCGTCGGCGGACTGCTTGAAGATCTCGGTGAAGTTCGTACGCGCAGCACTGTTCAGGAAACCGTTCTCGGAGACCAGCACATAGGACGGACGCAGCTTGAACGCCGCCATCGCGCGGACCAGCGATTCGGGGACACTGTCCTCGAAGCATGCGAGCAGCTGGCCGTCGTTTACGCTGTACACGGTGTGGCCGTCGAACTCGCCTCCCGACAGGACGTCGATCTTCGAGCTGTACGGCAACTGAAACTTCGGCAGCGCCTCGAACAGCAGATCCAGATCGGAACGATCCATTTTCGTGATGTCCACGTCGTCGTCGATGTCCTTCTGGGAATACTCGTCGACGAGCTTGCGCCTGTCCTCGTAATTCGAGTCATCCACACGGAGCACACGGAAGCCGATGTCCGGCACCTTCTTGGGAGTGCCGTCGAGTGTCAGTTGCGCATTCTCCGCTTCAATCTCGGACTTGATTTTCTCGCCGGCACGGCGGATGCGTTCCTCGCCGATTTCCGTAAGAGCCGAGTATTGGCCTGTTGTCTCTTCAGGCAGCTGAACAAGGATGAATTTACGCTGTCCCTCATCATCGGCATTTTCTTGGATGACAGCTTCGCCCATGGTTGCTGAACCGGAGAAGAAGTCCAATATGAGGGAATCCTTATCGGAGGCAATATCAAGAATACGTTTCATCAAACGTGTCGGCTTCGGGGTATCGAAAGGAACTTCTTCAGGGAAAAGTGCTTTCAGCTCTTTTTTACCTTCCTGGTTGTGCCCTACTTCCGTATAAGGCCATATTGTTTGACATGCGACACCCTGTTTGACCTCTGAGAGGAAGCGTTTGATCGCCGGCATGTTATTGCCGTCTTCGCCGAACCATACTCGATTATCAGCAATCATTTTTTCCATGACCGGTTGTGTATACAGCCAGCATCGACCGCTTGGAGGGTTATGCTGCTTCCCATTGGGAGCAGTGAGCGTATAGAACTGTGATTTCGTTCCGTGTCCACCTTGTGCAGTGGAATCCGCCGGTTTCCATGGTCCTCGGGGATCGTTGTCACGATTTGTGTATCGTGCGTTCATTTCGTCGCTGCGTTTGAGAAGATTCGGAAACCATTGTGATTTGTTTTTTGCATAGACAAGAATATAGTCATGGCTTTCAGAGAACCATTGGACGGCATTTTGCGGGCTATATCTTTTTTGCCATATGATTGTGTCGACGAAATTAGAAGCGCCAAAAATCTCGTCACATATGTTTTTTAGGTTCTTATCCTCATTATCATCGATGCTGATGAAGATGGCACCATCCTGGGTGAACAGATCACGTGCAAGCAGGAGGCGTGGGTAGATCATCGAGCACCAGTCGGAATGGAAACGCCCGTTGCTTTCCGGATTGGCGACCAAGCGGCCGCCTTCCTCGTTGTATTCTCCGCTTTCGGCATTGAATTCGTCATGGGTTTGGGAGAAGTCGTCGTCGTAGACGAAATCGTGGCCGGTGTTGTAGGGCGGATCGATGTAGATGAGCTTGACTTTGCCGGCGTAGTTCTCGCGCAGGAGCTTCAACGCGTCGAGGTTGTCTCCCTCGATGTACAGGTTCCTGGTGGTGTCCCAGTCCTTGCTGCGTTCCTTGACGGGTCGCAGGGTCTTGGCGATGGGTTCGCGGGCGAGGCGTTTCGCCTCGCGTTTGCCGGGCCAAGTGAACTGGTAGCGTTCCCGGTTGCCTTCCGCCACATCACCAAGTCGCTCTTTCAGCGCGTCGAAGTCCACCGCGCGTTCGGTTCTGCCGGTCTTCGGGTCAGTGATCTCGGTGGCCACGTCTGGAAACAGGGCGAGCAGCCTGTCCACGTTCTCCCTGGTCAAATCCGGTGTGATGCCGTGGATCTTCTCGATGTCACTCACAGTGTTTCTCCTTGTTGTTCCTGTTCGAGCTCGTGCCGCTTGGCCTGCAAATCGTCCCATAGCCTGTTCCGCTGGCCTATCTGGACAGCCTTGGCGTGGCGTCGTTCCAGCTGGTCTATTTCTTTGACAAGTCTCATTATGCGCGTGCGGGACACGATGCGTCGGTCGACGCGCGTCGGATCCGACGCGCCGAGGATGGTCTCCGCGCACAGGGAATCCCATACGGCGTCCAGATCGGTTCCGTTCAGACGGACGCGTGCGGATTCGCATTCCACCGGTTCTCCCATATGGACCGAGCCCTCCGTGAGCCCCTCGGCCACGTTCGCATTGCGGAACACCGCGAATTTTGTCATGCTGCCATTCATGCAGACGAACAGGATACGCGACCTGTGCCGGGTCAGCTCGTCGCGGGTGCGGGCGATGTGCTCCATGACCTCCAGCGGCGGATGTTCCGTGGATTGCTCCAGGCCAATCACGTTGATTTCGTTAGTGAGCGGTCCTGCCGGTATGCCGGTCTCCTGCTCGCGGATTACGGCGAGCATGGTGATTGAGTCGATGTCCTCGATGAAATGCTGCCGTAAGCGTTTGCCTACTTTGGTGTTCGT
>ERZ507105.239-NODE-239-length-7569-cov-4.03354_pt1 | contig 7569 bp, 5 predicted proteins | sample MGYA00513969_ERZ507105 | MGnify/ENA metagenome assembly ERZ507105
CGATCTGAGGCCGGTATACGATCACCAGAAACCAGTGGGGATACGATTTCCTGCGCCTGGACAACACGTTCTCGGGCCGTTCCGGTGAGAAGCCGGCGTGCGACGGCGGCGCATCCAACCTCGATTACAGCACCATTCCTGAAGGCGGGCCCGAACTGATCATCAACGTGCCGTACACCATCGAGGGGAAAGTGGCCGTCCGTTATGTCGATGACAGCGGCGGATGCTCATCCGATGACGCCCTGTGAGCACTGCGGACGAATGATACGAGGAGCACATCATGAATGACGATCACGATATGACACGGCATCTTCCGAATGCCGAGGCGATGCCTGCGGATTTCGAGCAGACCGAGGCTTTGCCGACACTGGTCGGCGGCGTGTCCGAACAGGCTTCTGCCGTCACGCAGGCGTTGCCGGTCGAGCCGACGCAGGCGTTGCCGGTCGAGCCGACACAGACGCTGCCGGTTGCCGAGACAGAGGCGATGCCGGTAGAAAAGGTCGCGGTGCCGCAGACCGAGACCAAGTCGTTGCCGGTTGACTCCGCGTCGACCGAGAAGTTGTCTGCCGAACCACTTGCGGCCGGGGCGCTTTCGGACGAATCGGCGGCCCCCGTGGATGACGGCCAGACCGAGACCGAGCCTGCCGCCGACGCATTCGGGAGTCCCGCCGCCGCTTCCGATCGGCGAACCGGCGATGTTCCGGCCGGAGCCACAACGGCCGGCGATGTTCCTTACAAAGGGCAGCCTCTTGCCGCAGCGCCATCCACAGACGCGGGCGCCACGCAACAGCCTGATGCCGCCACGGCCTTCGCCGCGGGTGATACAGAGCAGCCCGGTCCGGCATCTCAGCAGATTCCGCTGTACAGCACGCAGCCCCCGCGAGAGCATGACGGATACGGACCGAACCGCCCGGATGCGGGTCCTGCATACGCCGCTCCGGCCGGTCCCTGGGCCCAGCCGGGCGCGGGCTCCAATTACGTGCAAGTGCCGCGGGACGTGCCGGTGCGTCCGGTCATCCGCAAGACAGGGCCGAGCGCCGCCACACTGACATTGGGTGTGTTCATGCTGCTGGTCGGCGCGGTGGCGATCCTGTTCGGAGTGAGGTTCCCCAATGGCGTGCTCGCATGGTTCGATATGGATCCCCGCGTGATGTTCGCCATCGGGTGCGCGGTGGTCGGCGGGGCACTGATCCTGATCGCCATCATCTGGTCTCTGGCAAAGATAGCGCGCAACGCACGAACGCCCCACGGCGAGTGACATATCGACCGGTGCCTTGCCGGCGGCCCTGCCGGCAAGGCACCGATTCCCGCGTCAGCCCTGTGCGGCCTCCGCTTCGGCGAGATCGGCGAACCCAGCGAGGGCGACGGTGTGGGCGATCGTCTCCTCGGTCAGGTTCCGACCCTTCCGGAGCAGATCGTCGACGAAACGCCGGTACAGGGCCATCGTGCGTTCCGAGTAGGTGCCGAGCTCCCCGCGCAGATATGTTTCGAACGACGTGGATTGCGCGGTGTCCTCCGCGGTGCGCAGCACGCGCATGGCCCGGCCGAGTTTCGGGTAGCGGGCGCGGAAGTCCTCGGCCCACGCCACCTGCGTCGCGATGACATGCTCCTGCGTCGCGATACGTTCGTCGCTCAATCGGGGTATGTACGGTTCGATGTTGTCATGGAAATCCTGCGGTGCCGTGGACTCCATCATGCGGCCGTACTTCTCCGTGACCAGATTGCGCCCGACGCGCTCGGCCTCGACCAGATCGGCCAGATAACTGTCCAGCAGCGGATCGGTCCATGTCATGAACTGGCTCGTGCGCATCTGCCGGAACACCGGCCAATTGCCTTGGCAGGCGGCCCGCCCGCCCTCGTTGTTCGTGCGCTGGAACTGATCCCATTCATGACGCACTATCCGCTCGATCAGCTGGTCGCTCATCCGCCGCCTCTTTCCCGTTGTCCGTTATCGCCGTTGCCGCCGTCATCGCCCGTGCCGGTCACGCCCTGTCACAGGGAATGCAGACAAGCCGCGTCGCTGGCGATGTGCTCCTCGACATATGGCCGTTGCCACTCCAGGAACGTCTCGTCGCTGCCGGTCAGTCCCTCTCGGCGCAGCTCGGCTACGACCTCGGCGCAGACGTGCTCGATGGTCTGGGATATCTTCTCGGCGACCGGTGCCGACCCCTTGCCGCCCTCGCCGAAACCGGCACCGCCATAGCAGGCGGCGGAGCTCAGCCGCAGCAGCGTCTCCAGCTGCCCGCACACATCGGCGAGCCTCGTCGCCATGCGGGACGACAGCCGCCGAAGCGCGGCGAACCGCCACTTGTAATACGGCAGGTATCCCACGGTGATCGGATTGTTGAGCAGGAACACCAGTGATGCCGCCGCCTGCACGAACTCGCCGATCGACAGCCAGGCGGCCGCACCGTCGCCGCGCGTGAGCATGCGCGGCACATTGTATTGCCCGGCCTGCGCCATCATGCCCAGACGCTTGGATATCAGCGCCAGCCGCACGTCCTCCGGCATGGTCTTGAACCCCTGCCGGGTGTCGAGGAACTTGCCCAACGGGTCGGCGAACACCTCGCCGTTGGTGGCGGCGGCAAGCGTCGCCTCATCCAGCATCAGCCACTCGTGCGGGTTGTTGGTGCTTGGCGCCTGACGGTATCCGGTGATCGACTCGAAGAAATCGCCGATGCGGAACACTCCGTCGCGCCTGCCTGCACCCTGCGCCCTGGCGGTGGACTCGCGCGGGCCATATCCCATGAACGATTGGGGGAGCGCCTCGTAATCGGCCTGAAGGCGCTCGCCGATCGCCGCATAATCCTCGTCGGTGAGCCATAGACAGAAGCGTGGGCCGAAATCATGGTCGCGCGAGAGATCGTCATCGAACCCGTAGCATTCCGATCCGTGGCCCACCAGTCCCGCCGCGATGCGCCCCTGATATTCCGGGTATTTGTCGGCGATGAGCGGTTTGCCATAGGCGTTCCAGCATTCGCGTGCCAGCTTGAGGCCGCATATGGGTGAGGTGCCGGTGGGTGAGGCGGTAGCGGACGGAACGGCGGCGGATGGGGTGCCGGCGGGTGCTGCGCCGGGCGTGCCGGAACCATTCCCACCTGCGCTCGCATCCTGTGAAACATCCTGTGAAACATTCGCGGGGGCATGCTCGGAGGCCTCGTGTTCGGCCTGCCGCAGGTTGCTCTCGGTGATGCGGTAATAATCAGTGTCCTTGCCGTAGCATTCCTCGATGACCTGCAGGGCCTGGCAGTACAGGTTCACCGCCTGCCCGTAATCATGCTGGTGAAAACGCACCTGCGCGTAGCCGGCCAGCGCCGAAGCGTAATGGGCGCTGTGCTCAAGATGACCGTTGCGGTAGATCTCCAACGCCTTCGCCGCATGCCAGCTCGCGGCGGACAGCTTGTCTTCGGCGAGCAGCGTCAACGCCAGATTCGTGTGCGTCGAGGCCACGTCGAGGTCGGTTTCGGCATCCGGGCTCGACGATTCCAGTATGCGCAGGGCCTCGCCCAGCTCCACCTCGGCCTGATGCGTTTTCCCGGTCTCGCTGTACAGCATCGACAGGTTGTTGTGCAGGGCGGCGAGTCGCCGGTCGCTGGGGGCGAGCGTGCGCTCGCTGGACGCCTGCGCCTGCTTGTACAGATCCTCGGACTGGTCGTACTGGCCGGCCGCCCGCATGGCGGTGGCCGCATTGATCAGGGTGGTCGTCCATGCCTCGGTGCCCGTGATGCCCATACGGGTCGCGAGCTCCAGCGCCCGTTGCACGATCCACTGGTTCTCCTTGTGTCGGCCTTGCGAGCGGTAGAACCCCATCGTCTCGTTCAGCACGGTGAGCAGCCCGGCGTCATCGCCGGCGTTCTCCGCGTCGATCATGGCCTGCTCCAGGTACGGCCCTGCCTTGGCGGCGGCGTGCGCGTCGAAGATCGCGTCGAGCCCGGCGAGGAACCGTTGCGTGTCAAAAGGCTGCTCGGAAGGTCGGGGTTCGTCCCCGGCTTGGTCCGGTGCCGCGTCATCGTCGAACGCGGCCATCAGCTTCGCCATCAGTGCATCATCGTCCATGTCATCTCCTTGCCATGAAACCGGTTTCTACCAGTCTAGGAAGCCTTGGTGATGACGTTTTCGGCGTGTGATGTGAGCTATATAACAAACCCCCGCTCTCAAAACTCGCAGATATACCGGTGATTCAGCGAAATTCCACTTGTATCTGCGAGTTTTGAGAGCCTATATCCCGCGAAACTCACACCGTGATCTCGCGCATACGCTCCAGCGCGTCGGTGTGCGTCTCGTGACGCATGGAGTATATGGTCAGCAGCGCCACCGCGATGACCGCCAACGGCACGCCGCCCAATGCGGTGAAGTGGTAGTTCATGCCTGACAAGTTCAGCATGCCGCCGCCGACCATCGAGCCGACCGCGTTGCCGAAGTTGAACGCCACCTGCACGGCCGCGCCGGCCAGCAGCTCGCCGCCGCCCTTGCCGGATTCGGTCATCAGCAGCTGCTGTGGGGCGGAGATGAAGAACAGGCCGAACGCGATCCAGAACGTGAAGATGGCGGCGCTCACATGGTTGCCGGGCACCAGGAACACCAGCAGCAGACCGACGCCGGAGATCGCCTGCCCGAGGGCTGCGGTTCCCGCGTGACGCCAGTTGTCGGTGATGCGCCCGCCGATGATGCCGCCGACCACCATGCCGAATCCGGCGAGCATCATCAGGAACGGCACCATGTCGCTGTCGTATCCGCCGGTCTTCTGCAGCCACGGCGACACGTAGCTCCACCAGCAGAACACGCCGGCGTTGCCGGTGAACACCGCGCCCAGAATCAGCCACGGTCCAGGCTTTCGGAGGAACCTGAACTGGCCGGCCAGACCGACGTCCTTCACCGGCGCGATGGCGGGAACCCAGGCAAGCGCGAGGAACACGGTCATCGCGGCCCAGACGCTGAGCACGATGAACGCAAGCCTCCATGACAGGAACTCCGACATCAGCGTGCCGGCCGGCACGCCGATCATGTTGGCGACGGTCTGACCGGTGACCATGACGGAGACGGCCTGCGCCTCCTTGCACTTGTCGGCCACGGTCTTGGCGATCAGCGTGGCGGTGCCGAAGAACGCGCCGTGGGGCAGTCCCGAGATGAAACGGGCAGCCAGCAGCATGGGCGCATTGGCGGAGAACGCCGACAGGGCGTTGCCGACGAAGGCGATCGCCATGAACATGATGATCAGCTGCTTCGGCGGGATCTTGCGCCCGAACACCAGAATCAGCGTGCCGATGCACACGCCGATCGCATAGGCGGAAATGAAATGGCCGGCGGTCGGGATATCGACGTGCATCGCCTCGGCGGTCTGGGGCAGGATGCCCATCATCACGAATTCGGCCGCGCCGAGGATGAACGCGCCGGAAGCCAAGGCAAGCAGGCTTTTCTTCATGGTTCCCTCTTCATCACATCTCGCGGGCGTGCCCGCGCGTGGGTGTCGTTTGTTGTGATTGTCGCTGATGGTTGTGGTGGTCCCGCAGTGTGAGACTGCGGGAGCTGCCAAGCCACCGGTAAGAAGAAGGCCAGACCGCTGATGCGATCTGGCCTTCATGTTGTCGGGCTGGCGGGATTTGAACCCGCGGCCTCTTCGTCCCGAACGAAGCGCGCTACCAAGCTGCGCTACAGCCCGTTTTGGCAACGCAGGCTATAATACAACGAAATCCCGGACAAGCCAAACCGGCGTGGCGTGGCATCCCGAAAACCGCGGAATATCAACGGACTCTCGGCGTGTATCGCCGTCTCATTACACTGTGACATTATGAGTCAGACGCAAGAAACCCCCGAATCCCTGAACGACGACGAGACGGCGCCCGCTGTTCCCGTCATGACCACGGTCGAACGTGCCGAGATGCTGCTGCGACAGGACGCAGCCATCCGCGACCGCATCGGCGCCGGCGCAACTTTGGACGAGGCCGTCGATCCCTCCAACAAGGAGTTCGGCCCGCTCGCGCACCCCGAGCAGGTGCAGATGCGCGTCGCCAAGCGCGCGATGATGCTTGAGGCCGGCATGCAGCCCTACCCGGTGCACCTCGACGTGACCGACACCATCGAGGCCGTGCGCGCCAAGTATGACGGCAAGCTTGAAGCCGGTCAGGAGACCGAGGACGTGGTCGGCATCGCCGGGCGTGTCCTGTTTCTGCGCAACGGCGGCGGCCTGTGCTTCGTGCAGCTGTCGGCCGGCGACGGCACGAAGATCCAGGGCATGATCTCCAAGAAGGAGATCGGCGCTGACTCGCTCAAGCAGTTCAAGCAGCTCGTGGACCTCGGCGACCACCTGTACCTGCGCGGCCGCGTGATCGCGTCCAAGACCGGCGAGCTGTCGGTGTTCGCCACCGAATGGGCCATCGCGTCCAAGGCGCTGCAGCCGCTGCCCGCCCTGCACAAGGACCTGAACGACGACACGCGCACGCGCAAGCCGTACATCGGCATGATCGCCGATGAGAAGGTGCGCAACATGGTGCGCAACCGGTCCAAGGCCGTCGCCTCGCTGCGCCGCACGTTCGATGACCACGACTTCCTCGAGGTCGAGACGCCGATGCTGCAGACTATCCACGGCGGTGCCGCCGCCCGTCCGTTCACCACGCACATGAACGCCTTCGACTTGGATCTTTATCTGCGCATCGCGCCGGAACTGTTCCTCAAGCGCTGCCTCGTGGGCGGCATCGACCGCGTGTTCGAGATCAACCGCGACTTCCGCAACGAGGGCGTCGACGCCACGCACGCCCCCGAGTTCACGATGGTCGAGGCCTACCAGGCGTACGGCACCTACGACACCATCGGCCAGCTGGTCAAGGAGCTCGTGCAGAAGACCGCGATGGACGTGTTCGGCTCCCATAAGGTCACGCTGCTCGACGGCACCGAATACGATTTCGGCGGCGACTGGAAGACCATCAGCATGTATGATTCGCTCTCCGAGGCGCTCGGCGAAGAGATCGTGCCGAACGGCGGGCCGGACAACCCCGGCACTTCCGTGGAGCATCTGGGCGAGATCGCCGACAAGCTCGGCGTGGAGCGTGACGACGTTGAGAACCACGGCAAGCTCGTCGAGCACCTGTGGGAGCACTTCTACGAGGACAAGCTATACGAGCCGACCTTCGTGCGCGACTTCCCGGTCGAGACCTCCCCGCTGGTCAAGGGCCACCGCAACAAGGCCGGCGTGGTGGAGAAGTGGGACCTCTACGTGCGCGGCTTCGAGCTGGCCACCGGCTACTCCGAGCTCAACGACCCGATCGTGCAGCGCGAGCGTTTCGTGGCTCAGGCCAAGGATGCGCTGGCCGGTGACGAGGAGGCCTGCGACATCGACGAGGACTTCTTGGAGGCCCTCGGCGTGGGCATGCCCCCGGCGGGCGGCATGGGCATGGGCATCGACCGACTGCTCATCGCCCTGACCGGTGCCACGATCCGCGAGACCATCACCTTCCCGCTGGTCAAGCCGCTGGCGTTGCAGTAAACGTGCGGCGGGCCGCTGCCGGCCTTGCGTGCGGACTGCGGCGATGACCGATTGAAATGATATGGCGGGGCTCCACGCGTGTGTGCGTG
>ERZ507105.265-NODE-265-length-7163-cov-6.20976_pt1 | contig 7163 bp, 7 predicted proteins | sample MGYA00513969_ERZ507105 | MGnify/ENA metagenome assembly ERZ507105
GCTATTGGCTGGCAGCATAAAAAACTGCCACCGGAAACCGGTGGCAGAAACAAAACCTATTTATATTTTTTCAAGTGTCTACTTGACGGGTAGCAGTTCAGGTCTGCCAAAATCGGGACTTTTCGAAAATGCTCAAGGTCTTCACGGCGAATGAGGCCGCCGATAACGAGAGGCTGGCCTTCCTGCAGGCGCACCGTCGTCCGAGCCTGACGGGTCGCAATACGGTAAGCCTTCAGTTCGGGGACAAAAACCGGCGTGCTGACTTCGGCAAATAAATCCGCCGTCACCGAATTATCCGGATGAACTTGAGGGGTATAAGTCAATTTAATGCCTGCATCTTCATAGGTCGTACTAATAGCCGTCTCCTGTCCGGACCGATGCTCGGTCTGAACGGGAATCTTATCGCCAATGAGGATATGAGCTTCTCTGCCATTGCTGGCTACAATATGGGGCCGGGCTAAGATTTTCGCCTTACCGCGTTCTTCTAAGGCATGAATCGTCCCAGACAGAGAAAAAATACTGTGAGCGGCGCCGCCTTCCACGGTCGACCAATTGTACTCGATACCGGTCTGCTTCAACAGGCTGTCATCGATGGAAGCGATTTCAACAGACACATCGACTTGCCGCGGCGGCACATCGAGTCGCTTGACCAAGGCCTGTACAGCCGCCTGAGTCTGTGCGGTTCCGCCGACGACCACCGTATTCGTATCGCCGTGCCAGCGTACGTCGGCTTCAGGGACGGCTGCCTCAACAGCTTCCTTTACCGCTTCCGGATCGGCATAGCGGAGCCGCCATGTATGAAACGTTTTTACACGCTTTCCGGTATGAGGACCGGTAATCGTCCGTATCGGCCCGGAGGCATCGTAATAGAGACCTTTACTGTCCGCAATCGCCTGCAGGGCCTCTTCGACGGTAATATCCCGCAGGGTCATCGTGAGTGTGCCTTCTACACTGTCATCGACGATAAGATTCATCTGTCCCGACCGTGCCAGTCCTTCGAGAACGGTCCGAACAGGGACATCCCTCACCTGAATATCGATGGCAGCCGCCTGAATGGGCAGGAAACAACAGACAGCTGCCGCCCAGGCTTTGGTATAAAACTTCATGACACTTCCTTTCTCCCCCTCACAAGCGAATCTCCCAAAGTTTTCCGTCACGCATAAGCCCTACAGCTTGGCGGTTGATATAAGCAATATACCAGCCCTGCCAGGATTCTCCGGCAGCGCAGGCAGCCGACTGGCCCTGCCACTGCAACAGGACCAGGTGATCCTTCCCTTGATGAATCGACCCGCCAACGGTGGGCAAGGTCCATTGCGGCTGAACGGATTCCGTTGTCTTTACCGATTTCGCAGTCGGTGACATATCGGGTCCCCCTTTTGGTTCCGCGGCGACAGCTTTCTTCGGCAAACTGCCGCCAAATAAATCAGGCAGGGGCTTATACTGTATCGCCGGCCTTACGTCGTAGACGAGGCTTCCTTCAGCCTCCTTCTCCGGCGTATCAAAAACGGGATGCTTCTCAGCTTGCTGCTGAGAGGCATCCCGTTTCATGTTTACTTGTCCCTGGGGCTCTTCCCACCAAAACCAAACAGCGCCAAGGCAGACAAGTATCCCCACATAGGGAAGCCAAGTCTTGCGACGTTGAACGATACCGTTCCCCACCTTTTGCAGGACCGATAAACCCCTATTTTTTATCGCCATACCCCTGCGGATGGTGTTGATGCCAATGCCAGGCATCGGCTATAATTTGTTCTACTTTACTGTGTGTCGGCTGCCAGCCTGTGATGCGGCGGATTTTTTCCGATCCGGCAATGAGCACAGCCGGATCGCCGGCACGACGCGGTGCTTCTTCCACGTTAAAATCACGACCTGTAACCTTTTTGGCGGCTTCAATCATTTCCCGGACGCTGAAGCCGTTCTGAGAGCCCAAATTAAAGTACTGCGACTCGCCGCCTTCCGACAAGTAGCGAAGGACGCGTACGTGGGCATCCGCCAGATCCGTGACGTGGATATAATCACGAACACAAGTCCCGTCCGGCGTCGGATAGTCTGTGCCGAAAATTTTAATGCTGTCACGCTGTCCCAAAGCGGTCTGCAAAATCAAAGGAATGAGGTGCGTTTCCGGTGTATGATCTTCCCCGATGGCACCACTGCCATCAGCTCCTGCAGCATTAAAGTAGCGAAGAGCTACATAGTGCAGACCGTAAGCACGGCTGAACTGAGCCAACATCATTTCAATCATGAGCTTGGTCTGTCCATAGACATTGGTCGGCTGGTAGGGCATATCTTCCGTAATCGGCGTCTTTTCCGGTTCGCCATAAACAGCCGCCGTCGACGAAAAGACGAAGTATTTGACCTTGGCCTGACGGACAGCTTCAAGGAGGCAATATGAGCCTACGACATTATTATCGTAATAAATGGTCGGATTTTCCATCGATTCGCCAACCTGGCTATGGGCCGCAAAATGCATGACGGCATCGATGTTCATGTCTTCAAGAATCCGGCGTACGCCATCAATATCGTGGATGTCGACGACGTAAAAGGGAATCTCTTCCGGGACGGCTGCCCGATGGCCGCGGGACAGGTTGTCAATGACGACGACCTTATGGCCTTCTTGAAGCAGGGCCTTCACCGTATGGCTGCCGATATAGCCGGCACCGCCGGTAACTAATACATTCATAGCTTAACCTTCCTGCAGTTTTTTCAGGCGGCCGCCGAGGAATTTCTTGTATACTTCGACGCCGGGCTGATTGAAGGCATCGACGTTGGCAAATTCGCCTTCATAAGCAATGGACAGGCAGAGCATGAACATCAATTCGCCCAAATGATACGGAGTGATGGCCGGCATGATGTAGTTGGCACTGGGACGGCCGTCACCGGCAAGGGCTTCAGCATTAGAGCTGCGAGCAGCTTCTAAGATCTGACTGAGAGGCAAACCGCTGAAAGCGGCCAATTTCGGATATTCATCGTACAGATGAGGTACCGTAACGTCATCGGGCCAGTTTTCGACAGAGACGAACTGGACGACTTTATCCTGCGGGCCTTCCTGATGTTCCTGGGTCTGCGCATGCATGTCCGTCGTACCGACAGCCACGATCGGCGTACGGCCATAGTTGACGACATTGCCCTGTTTGTCAAGGCGCTTGCCGAGGGATTCAGCCAAGAGCTGAATATACCATTCTGACAAGGATTTCAAGCTGTCGGCATAGGGCATGAGAACTTCCAGGCTGCGGCCATGATTTTTACCGGCCAGGAATTTAAGGACACTATTGAGAAGGGCCGGATTTTTCCAAATATCCGGATTCTGGCAAGCGTGATCCATATCACGGGCACCGTCAAGGAACTGACGGATGCTGAAACCGGTCAAGGCGCCTACGATGAGACCGACTTCAGAAAAGACACTGAATCGTCCGCCAATGCCATCGGGAACGTAGAAAATAGGCCAGCCCGATTTTTTAGCCAGACCGTGAAGCAGCGTTTCTTTATCGCCGCCGTCGTGAGGGTCCGTAACGGCTACGGTTTCCAGGGCAATGCCGGCGTCGCTCATAGCTTCTTTCAAGACCATGTAGTTCGACATCGGTTCGATTGTCGAGCCCGATTTAGAAATGACAACGGCCATTACCGTATAGTTCGGCTTCGTCTGGCTGTCATTTTTCAAGAATTGAATAAGGCCTGCCATTTTATGAGAGTCAACATTATTGCCGGCAAAGAAGGCTTTCGGGAAGCCATTGCGTTCTTCCGTGCTCTTTAAATTCCAAAATTCACCGCACTGAACGTCAAACAAAACTTTCCCGCCCAAATAGGAACCGCCAATCCCTAAGAATACGACGGCATCGACGCGGTTGCGCGTCGTCCGAGCCAATTCTTCAAGGGCAAAAATACGTTCCGGGCTGTTGATGTTGCCATCTTCAATATACGGCAGCTGCGTAAAAAGAACGGCTTCCGGTTCTCCGTCTTTGGAGAGATGTCCCGGCATGGTGCCGTTCTTGCGCATGTTCATCACCGCTTCATGAGCCTTGGTATAGACCGGTGAAAAGTCCTTTACCTCTGCTTCCGTGACGGCCTGAGGGCCATAAAGGTTGGTTACGTCAAAAGTAAAGCCTGAACGTAATTTTAATTGTGTCATGTTCACTTCACTACCTTTCGATAGAATAATGTCTTATTCACGTATGAAATCATTATAGCACAGAACGGGTATACTATGCCACCTGCGGGGCACTGAATGCCCCATGTAAACCAAAAGCCCCTGTACGGGGCTTTAAAGACAGCACGATGTTCTGCTTAGAACCGCAGCATCGATTGAAGGAAGCTTTGTGTCCGTTCATTTTGCGGATGTTCAAAGACGTCTTCCGGTTTACCTTGTTCTTGAATAATGCCGTCAGCCATAAAAATAACCCGGTCGGCCACTTCTTTGGCAAAAGCCATTTCATGGGTTACGATGATCATGGTCATGTTTTCATCAGCCAACTGCTGTATCGTGCGCAGAACTTCACCGGTCAATTCCGGATCAAGGGCACTGGTCGGTTCGTCAAAGAGCATGATATCCGGGTCCATCGCCAAAGAGCGGGCAATGGCCACACGCTGCTGCTGACCGCCGGAAAGGCGTGACGGATAGGTGTCTCTTTTTTCCCACAAGCCGACCTTTTTAAGCAGTTCCTCGGCCTGAGGCATGATTTCTTCGGTCTTCATCTTCTTGACGACGCGAGGCGCTTCCAAGATGTTATCCAACACCGTCATATGCGGAAACAAGTTGAAGTGCTGAAAGCACATGCCCATGCGGCGGCAGATAGCCCGAACGTCGGGAGCCGGCGCATAGACGGCACGCTGGCTCCCGGCAGGCGTACTGGCCATGGTCTTACCGTCGACGACGATAGAGCCGCTGTTGATGGTTTCCAACTGGCAAAGGCATCTCAGAAAGGTACTCTTCCCGCTTCCTGACGGGCCGATGATAGAAACGACTTCCCCCGCTTCTACATGGAGGGAGACGTCTTTTAATACTTCCAAATTCCCGAAACTCTTTCGGATATGGTCCATTTCAATAAAACTCATGACAAGACGTCCTCCTTATTCATCATAGACGGCGTAGCGTTTTTCCAGATAACCGAAAATTTTGGTCAGGATAAACGTAAAGAATAAATAGAATACAGCAGCAACTAAAAAGGCCGTCGTATCGAAATCGCGCTGAACGATGGACCGCGTAATGCGCAGGATGTCGTTCATGGCCAGGATGTAGACGAGGGACGTATCTTTGAGCAGGTTAATCGTTTCATTGGACACTGGCGGCAAAACCCGTTTTACGACCTGAGGCAGGATAATGCGGCGCATGGTCTGAATATAGGTCATCCCCAGGACTTTGGCTCCTTCATACTGGCCGCGGTCGATGGACTGGATGCCGCCGCGGAAGATTTCGGCAAAGTAAGCGGCATAGTTAAAGACGAAGGCGATGATGGCCGCCGGAAAGGCCGGCAGGGTAAAGCCGTCGATGATAAAGGGCAGTCCGTAATAGATGAACAAGATCTGCAGCATCAGCGGCGTACCACGCATGACATAAATATAGGCATACATGGTCTTTCGCAAGATGGCTATCTTAGAAATGCGGCCAACGGCCATGAGGATACCCAAGGGCAGACTCAAGACGATGGTAATAACAAAAATTTGCAGTGTAATTTTCAGGCCTGCTGCGACGGCAGGCACAATCTGAATTAAATAATCCATGCTGGCTCCTTTTTCAGGCACGGCGATTCACACAGGCAGTGTGCAACACGGAAAAACAACCTCTCCGTCCATGCCGGGGACCTCTCCACGACGGGGAGCTGTCAGCGTCATCTGACCGAAAGGTTGTTTTTCGTACATCTTTCCCGATTACCGTACTTTTATGGTAATATCTTCGTTAAACCACTTCTGGGACAACTTAGTCATTGTACCATCTTCACTCATCTGTTTCAAGACATCATTGAGTTTATCCCGCAGCAGATTGTCATCTTTACGCAGGCCGACGCCGAATTGTTCGTCACCCATTTTGTCATCAATGACTTTAAACTGACCCGGCTTCTTGGTCATATAATACCGGCCTACAACACTGTCGACGAGGACACCGTCAATGCGGCCGATTTCAAGGTCCATAAATGCATTGACGAAATCGCCGTATTTCTTAACTTCGGACAAGGATTTCTGGAAGTCCATGTTCTTTTCCAAGGCATTGATGGAGCTGCTGCCTTCCTGAGTCCCTAAGATTTTGCCGGCCAGGCCTTCACGATTGGTAATCGGCGAATCGGTCCGAACGACGAGAAGCTGCTGATTGTGCATATAAGGCTTAGAAAAGGCAATTTGCTGAGCCCGTTCGTCGGTAATGGTCAGGCCGTTCCACAAGAGGTCGACTTGCTTACTCTTAAGAGCTGCTTCCTTGCTATCCCAGTCGATCGGTTTAAATTCAACGGGGACGCCGAGGCGTTTAGACGCTTCCTGAGCCAAGTCAATATCGAAACCGACGAGGTTGCCGCTTTCATCACGGAAACCCATAGGCGGGAAGTTATCATCGAGGCCGATGACGATTTTATCCGGCAGTTTCTGCTCTGCCTGGCTGCTGTTATCCGTACCGCAGCCAACGAGTAATGCAGCCGCTGCTGCCGTTAACGCACCGGCAGCCAATATTTTTTTCCAATTCATGTAAATTCCTCCTTACAGAGTAACATAACGATTAAAGGCTGTCAGAAACTCCCTTCCCGGCCCTCCATCCGAAAGCCTGTGAGTTTCCCTTACTAATCCATCATGGGCGGTGTAATTACAAAGGACAGACCGTCTCCTGATGTATATGACATATTTTACTTTATTTCGTTAAAAAGATAAAGGGTTTTAATCATGAAAAATCAGCATGTTTCCATGCTGATCAATGCATATTCCGAATAAATTGCCCTTTACACCTCATCATCGTCCTTATCCTGCATATCCTTGATGGTGTCGATGATCTGCTGTTTGCTCTTTTTCGACAGAAACTGGAGACGGACGGGAAGTACGACGAGTCCCCCTTCTTCGGCTTGCCCCAACTGGATTTCCTGCCACGTATCGCCGATAACAAAGATATCCTTATACGGAAGGAATACCAGACTGCGATCGGTATGAAACTGGTCATCATAAAATTCGTGAAGCGACCGGAACAGATCGGAAGA
>ERZ507105.269-NODE-269-length-7072-cov-5.57304_pt1 | contig 7072 bp, 7 predicted proteins | sample MGYA00513969_ERZ507105 | MGnify/ENA metagenome assembly ERZ507105
CTCTTCCGATCTCCTCTACGTATCTTTGAGCAAAATCAACCGCAACGTCATTGCCGCTGCCCGCGACCTTGGGGCCAGTTCCTGGCAGACCTTTACCAAGGTCATCCTGCCCTTGTCCCTGCCCGGTGCCATCAGCGGCATTACCATGGTCTTTATTCCTTCGCTGACGACGTTCTTCATCAGCGGCCTTTTAGGGGGCAATAAGGTCCTCCTCATCGGCAACATTGTCGAACAGGAATTTACAATGGCTTACGACTGGCACTTAGGGAGCGGCTTATCCCTGGTGCTGATGCTGTTCATCATCGTCAATATGGTGATGACGGCTTACTTTGACCGCAGTGAAGGGCAGGTGAAGAAATGATGGAAAAATGGAAAAAAGGCTATGTGGCCTTAGTCGTTCTCTTTCTCTATGCGCCCATCGGCGTCCTCATTGCCCAGTCCTTCAACGCCAGCCGCTATCGCGGTCACTGGACGGGGTTTACTTTGCAGTGGTACGGCGAACTCTTTGAAAATGAAGGAATCCTCGAAGCCTTGCAGAATACGATTACCATCGGCCTGACGTCGGCGGCTCTGGCGACCATCCTGGGCCTCATTACCTGCATGGCTTTGCGCGGTATGGGACGCAAGCAGCGCTCGGTCCTCCTCGGGGTAGCCAGTCTGCCCCTTTTAAATGCCGATATCGTTACCGGGATTTCACTGATGCTGCTCTTTCTCGGCATGGGTCTGCGCCTTGGTTATGGTTCCATCCTTATGGCTCATGTCGTCTTTAACCTGCCTTATGTCATCTTGTGCATCATGCCTCAGTTCCTGTCCCTCGACCGCAGCTGCTACGATGCGGCACGAGATCTTGGAGCCACGCCTTTTGTTGCCTTTCGCCGCGTCGTCCTGCCGGAGCTGCGTCCCAGTCTCTTAGCCGGATTCATGCTGGCCTTTACCATGTCTGCCGATGATTTCATCATCACCCATTTTACGAAGGGCGCCGGCATCGATACGCTGCCGACTGAAATTTACGCAGAATTGAAACTCGGCATCCATCCGGAAATGTATGCCCTGTCGACACTGGTGTTCGTCTTTGTCTTGGTCTTTGCCGTCTTGCTCACGATGAACCGCAAGCGATTGGCCTTGGGACGAGATTTATAAAAGGGAGGCCTGTCATGAAATATATTCGACTGCTCCTCATGGGACTCTTTTGTGTCTTGGCCTTATCAGGCTGCGGGTTCCTGGAAGGGGAGGAAGACGGAGACAACGTCGTCTACGTCTATAACTGGGGGGACTATGTCGACCCCGATACGATTACACAGTTTGAAGAAGAAACGGGCATCCGCGTCATCATGGATGAATTCGACACCAATGAAAGTATGTATCCGTTAGTGGCGGCAGGCGCCGAACGCTATGACGTCATTTGCCCGTCGGACTATATGATTCAAAAGATGATTCACAACGGGTTGCTGCAGCCCCTCGACTATTCGCAGCTGCCCAATGCGCGGCAGTATGTCGGAGAGCAGTTCTGGCAGCAGTCGGAGTTCTTTGATCCGGGCAACCGCTATTCCGTTCCGTACTGTTGGGGCACCGTCGGCATCGTCTATAATAAGACCATGGTCGATGACCCTGTCGACAGCTGGTCCATTTTGTGGAATGAAAAGTATAAGAACGAAATCATCATGCAGGATTCGCCCCGCGATTCCTTCATGGTCGCCTTGAAACTCCTCGGCTATTCCCTAAATACGACGGATCCGGCCCAAATTGCACAGGCCAGAGACCTGCTCATTGCGCAGAAGCCTTTGGTTCAGGCTTACGGCATCGACGATGTGAAAGATAAACTCGTCTCCGGCGAAGCGGCCATGGGTGTCGTCTTTTCCGGCGAAGCCCTGCGGATGATCTTGGCCAATCGGAATTTGGAATACGTCATTCCTAAGGAAGGAACCAACCTTTGGATTGATTCCTGGGTCATTCCTAAAAATGCGGCCCACGTCGAAAATGCCCATAAATTCATCGACTTCATGAGCCGTCCCGACATTGCTCTGAAGAACTTTGAATACCTGACCTATTCGACGCCGAATATCGCCGTTCCGGAGATGGAAGAAGATGAAGATTATAAGGATAATCCCGTCGTCTTCCCGCCAAAAGAAGCCTATGCCGGACAGGAAACGTACCGCTACTTAGGGGAACGGGAAGATAAGTATTATAACGATCAGTGGATTCAGGTAAAAGTCTGGTAGATAACGAAAAAGGACTGTCACCCGATGGGTGCAGTCCTTTTTTTGATGCCTGGATGGGATTAGATTTTTTTGCCTGTCAGCATTTCATAGGCTTCTTCGTATTTTTCAATCGTCTTGTCGATGACGTCCTGAGGCAGGAGGTAGTCGCTGTCCGGGTTGGCCTTGAGCCAGTCACGGACGAACTGTTTGTCATACGACGGCTGGCTTTGCCCTGCTTTATAGCCTTCGAGGGGCCAGAAGCGGGAGCTGTCCGGCGTAAGCATTTCGTCGCCTAAGACGATGGTGCCATTTTCATCGAGACCGAATTCGAATTTCGTATCGGCGATGATGATGCCTTTGGAGAGGGCGTATTCGGCACATTTTTTATAGAGGGCAATGGTGTAGTCGCGAATCTTTTCAGCGTATTCCATGCCCTTTCCCGGGAATACTTTGTCGATGTAAGCGGCGCCTTCTTCGAGGGAGACGTTTTCATCGTGGTCACCGAGTTCAGCCTTGGTGCTCGGCGTGAAGATCGGTTCCGGGAGTTTTTCTGATTCTGTGAGGCCTGCCGGTAATTTAATGCCGCAAACCGTACCGTTCTGCTGGTAGCTTTCCCAGCCGCTGCCGGTGATATAACCGCGGACGATGCATTCCATAGGGATCATCGTCAGTTTCTGGCATTTCATGCTGTTGCCGACGAACTGTTCCTGCTGGAAGAATTCCGGCATGTCAGCGTTGTCGACAGAGATCATGTGGTTCGGGATGATGTCGGACGTCATATCGAACCAAAATTTGGACATCTGCGTCAGGATGGCGCCCTTTTTGGTGATCTTGTTTTTCAGCATATGGTCGAAAGCGGAAATGCGGTCCGTTGCAACCATGATAATGCTGTCACCTGCGTCATAGACTTCACGTACTTTACCGGATTTAAAAGGGGTGTATTCTTTCATCTTGTCTGGCCTCCATGATTCAGAACTATTCAATTATTTTTTGAACACTAATATCATAGCATATTTTAAGGAAATAAAAAAGAAGCCCGAAGGCTCCTTTTTTATTTCGTCCCCATACGGGAAGCGGTTTATTTCAGATAATAGGTGATGTTGACTGTCTGGCTCAGGGTGTTGGTACCGGCTTCGACAGGCGTAGATTCAGCATCTTCCAGCTTGGCCGACAACATTCTTACGTTGCTGTAAGCGCGGCTGTAGGACGGGCTGTTTCCGGAAATGTTGATTTCCTTTACGGCGCCGAGTTGGGTGCCGGAGGCGGAAGCGGCTGCCTGAGCGGCACGCTGGCCATTGTGGACAGCTTCTTTAATGAGGTTGTCCTTAATCTGATCGGAATGTTCGTTGGTGAAACGAATGTTATCGATCTGGTTGGCACCGAGGCTGCCGGCTTTGCTGATGACCTGCGAAATCAGGCTGAGATCGCTGACTTTGACGGTCAGGCTGTTGGTTACCGTATAGGAGGTGACCTTAGAGCCTTTTACATCATAGTTGGGCGACATGTAGAAGCCGGTGGTTTTGAGGTTGTCTGCCGGGATGCCCATCGCTTTGATGGCGTTGGTGACGTTGTTCATGACTTGATTGTTCTTGGTACGAGCCTGCTGAGCGTCGGCATCGGTGCTGGATGTACCGATGGTAATATATGCCGTGTCAGGAGCGACTTCCTGCTGGGCATAGCCGGTGACGGTGACGACGGACGGCTGGGGGCCTTCAGCGAAAGCCTGAGGGGCAGTAACAAAGAGAGAGGATGCGAGCATAGCGGCCACGACGAGGCCTTTTAAAGACATTTTTTTCATGTAAATAACCTCCTTTGTAATGATTGTATCGATTATATCATATCTGACAGAACATATCCACTCCCAAAAGAAAATCAGGACATTTGTCTACTTAGAATGTTACAGAAGTATTGCATTTTTTGGCCGGGCATACTATAATATTTTAAGATACATAAAAGAAGCTAGGGGAGCCTTCGGGCTGAGAAAAGTGCTGGATTACACTTGACCCTTTACCTGATGCGGATAATGCCGCCGGAGGGAAGCTTTACGGGATTATAAAGCTCACCTGCGGAGGCCGCGCGGTGGGCTTTTTTTGTGGCAATCGTCATTTTCTATATAGGAGGATTTTATAATGGATTACACAACACAAATGGATGCGGCCCGCAAGGGAATCGTCACGCCGCAGATGAAGGTCGTCGCTGAAAAGGAAAAGATGGCTATTGAAAAACTGATGGCCCTCGTCGCCAGCGGCAAGGTCGCCATTCCGGCCAATAAGATGCATGAAAGCCTGTCGGCTGAAGCCGTCGGCCAGGACTGCCGCACCAAGATCAACGTCAACTTAGGCGTTTCGCCGGAACACAACAACCATGAAGAAGAACTGCAGAAGGTGCAGAACGCCATCGATATGAAGGCCGAAGCCATCATGGACTTGTCGAACTTCGGTAAGACTCGGGACTTCCGCCGCAAATTAGTCAAAATGTCGACGGCCATGATCGGGACCGTTCCCATGTATGACGCTGTCGGCATGCTCGATAAAGACCTGAAAGACATCAGCGTCGACGAATTCTTTTCTGTTGTCGAACAGCACGCCGAAGACGGCGTCGACTTCATGACCATCCACTGCGGCATGAACCGCAAGACGGCACAGCGTATCAAAGACAATCCGCGCCTGACTAACATCGTCTCCCGCGGCGGCTCGCTCCTCTTTGCCTGGATGGAAATGAATGACCAGGAAAATCCTTTCTATGAATATTACGATCGCCTCCTCGACATCTGTGAAAAATATGACGTCACCTTGAGCCTCGGCGATGCCTGTCGTCCCGGCTGTACCCACGATGCGACCGATGCCGCTCAGATCGAAGAACTCATTACCCTCGGCGAACTGACGAAACGGGCTTGGGACCACAATGTCCAGGTCATGATCGAAGGCCCGGGCCATATGGTGCTCAACGAAATCGCTGCTAACATGAAGCTTGAAAAAAGACTCTGCCACGGGGCTCCGTTCTACGTCCTCGGGCCTTTGGTTACCGATATCGCTCCGGGCTATGACCATATTACCAGTGCCATCGGCGGTGCCATTGCGGCATCGAGCGGTGCCGACTTCCTGTGCTACGTTACGCCGGCAGAACACCTGCGCCTGCCGACCGTCGAAGACGTTAAGGAAGGTATCATCGCTGCCCGCATTGCAGCTCACGCCGCCGACCTCGTCAAAGGTATTCCCGGCGCCCAGGAATGGGACGACGCTATGAGCAAGGCCCGCGTCGAAGTCGACTTTGACACCATGATTGCCCTGTCTATCGATCCGGAAAAATCCCGCCGGTATTATGAATCGAGCAAGCCCGAATGCGAAGGGACCTGCACGATGTGCGGCAAGATGTGCCCGGCTCGTACCATGAAACGCATCCTGGCCGGTGAAGACGTATCGATCCGCTAATTACATAAAATCACCCATTATAAAAGGGGCTGTCCGTGAATGACGTTCACAGACAGCCCCTTTGGCATGTATAAGTTTTTATCGCCAGACCAATAACAGGGAGGCGCCAAATTCTTTTTTAAATTGCTTGTTCAGTTGCTTCATTTCGTAATCGGCGGCGTTATATGTCGAGTCGGGCTTGGTGGATAAGATGACGACGGCGACGTTTTCGGCCATGGTGACGTCGACATCGGTGACGATTTGTTCGTACGTGAGGTCCGAGGCTTCGGCCAAGGCTAAAATGGTCGACAGCTTGCGGATCATGACCCAGTCTTCGGCCGAGGCCATGTGGTCATAGCGGTACGCCCGGAGAATTTTGCGGCTGATGCCGTGGTGGAAGCCGGCGATGAAACCGGTCAGGATCTGTTCGATTTGCGTGAGGCCGTAAAGCGGGGCTTGGGAAATCATGAAGGCCGAATGGCGGGCATGGTCGTAAAAGTTAACGATCTTGCCGACGTCGTGGAGACGGGCCGCTGTCTGCAGCAGCAGTCGTTCGCGTTCGCCGTAGCCATGGAGGGGCTGGAGCTCGTCGAAAAGCTGGGTGGCAATGCGCGTGACCTGCTCATAGTGTCCCTTGTTTAAAATAAAGCCGTTAAGGGTGCCGATAAAATTCTTGACGCTGAAGTCGAGGATGTCGTCGAAACGAGGTGACGGCAGGTTGCAGTACGACGCATAGTATTCAAAGAATAAGCCTTCGCGGAGACCGCAGCCGCTGACGACCATTTCCGAACTGCCGGTTACATCGAAGATGGCTTTGATGACGGCAGCGCCGGCGACGATGAGATCTGAGCGGTCGCTGGAAAGGCCGGGGATCTTCTTACGGTTGGCACTGGAATGGGTCGAGAGGGTTTCAAAGATGTTTTCAAAGTGTTCTAAGGGCATGATGTAATTGTGGAGTTTCGATAACTCATAATTCGTAGCCCGCTGGTCAATTTTGGCAATGTTACGTGCCGTGCCGCCGATTCCGATAATGGGCAGGTTGATATGGGGGAGCCATTCGACTTCATTCATCTTTTTGCGGATATATTTCAAGCAGGCCGCAATCGCTTCCTCGTCGGGGTTGCCCTGGGTGTTGAATTTTTCCGTCAAGGTAACGGCCCCGATGGGGAGGGAGATGGAATGAATGTTTTCGCCGTCCTGGACTAAGGTCATTTCGACGCTGGCACCGCCTAAGTCGAAGAGGAGAAAGTCCTTCATGGCAATGGTATTGATGACGCCTAAATAGCCGAGGTAGGCTTCGCGCTCACCGGTGATGATGTTCATGGTGATGCCCGTTTCGTCATTGACGCGCTTTAGAAATTCTTCGCCGTTGCTGGCATTGCGGACGGCCGCCGTGGCGACGGCACGACATTCCTTGATGCCGAGAACGGTCATAATATGTTTATAGAAGATCGGAAGAGCGTC
>ERZ507105.270-NODE-270-length-7054-cov-5.2949_pt1 | contig 7054 bp, 7 predicted proteins | sample MGYA00513969_ERZ507105 | MGnify/ENA metagenome assembly ERZ507105
TTCATTCAATCATTGTTCAGTTTTCAAAGGTCATCGTGTCGCCGTAGCGACGACTTGTTTATTTTACCAAACTCGAAGGAGCTTGTCAACACATTTTATTAAATTACCGTGTTTTATTTATAAAAAGATTGCTCTATAAAAAAGATCAAGACATATAATTGTATTATTAATTAAAAATTAATCCACTATATCACAAGGCCCCATCAAACTTAGTCCATAAAATATAGCGTTACTCGCAGATGTCCATTCAACGATGAATTCCCATCTAACGAAGAGCCTCCTCATCAGGCGTCATTCCGAGTCTCACCTTCTCCCCCGGAAAAAAATATCACGCTGTAAGAAAAAAAGTGTTGACAACAAGGTGACGCATGACTATAATATAAGAGTACTTGCCACTATAGCTCAGCTGGCAGAGCATCTCATTCGTAATGAGAGGGTCGTAGGTTCGAATCCTATTAGTGGCTCCAACACTTAATTATAACCTTGCTATTCTCAATAGCAAGGTTATTTTTTTATGCTAAATAATCATACTCTATCTCCCCTAAAAATAATTGTTGCACGACGGGGTATTATCCTTTTCAGGTCCTCCGCAGGGCAGTAGGTCGTCTTAGTGACTCCCGTTGTCATCACAAAAAAAGCCCGGAACGGGCTTTTTTTTGTACATCAAAACATTCATCGCTTTAAGTGAAACTCTCTCGTCAAAAAAGTTCCTATAACATCACTCATCGCAGTCTTCCATTCCGGGGTATGTTTCGTCGTAATACAGATCCCAAGCATTGTCGTAAGGACGAATCTTTCGGGCATCCTTTCGAATATCCTCGAGGTCGTATGGCTGCCCTGATTTTCTGGCCTGTTGCCACGAGATCTGATTTTTGACCATCTCCCGCAGTTCTGCGTCGGGGACATCCTTATAGGTTATAACAACGTTTTGAATCCGGTTCATGCTCTCCGGAGACACGTCTGGAAACAGGCCGCCCATATAGACAGCTCGCATGCCGGAGAGGCAGTCTAAAATCAGTTCTTGCGCCTCATCCTGTGTTCTGGTCGGAATTTCCGGAAAGGCCGGACCATCAGCTCCGGCTAGGATTACAGTTTGGTACAGCGGCCGGTTCATAACAGCCAATTCTTCCCGCAGGGCAAGGTACAAAAGTGCATCACGCCGACTGGGGACCTCGGCAAGATTTACCTCCTTCTCCTGCACATACCTGCCAATTAAATACCGTTCAATAGCTTTGATGTCATCCATGGTGTTCTCCTTTCTACGATGTAACATACCTAGCTGGGTTCCTACCATAGCACCCGTTCCTGCATCCCCCCAAAAGGGTGCAGGGATAAAATCCATCGACGACAACATGGGGGCTTATTCGATATTCTCCTTCATTATATCATTTATATTATCATTTATCAGCATTTTCGATTCTTTCATATCAAATACCAAAAATATCATTTCGATAGGTTCGATGAGGCTCCACCTCCAGGGACGCATCAAAACGGCGGAGCCATATTCCCTATACAAAAAATGTACGTATTCATAACGAGCGTATCTTTCACCTTACCCTTGGCATGTCCACGCATAGCAATCAGATGATGGTTTCACGGCCCTACCTCCGACGCCGACGAATCAAAAAAAAATTCCGAGCAATCTTTTCAGGTTACTCGGAAATAAACTACTGCCCTTTGGCCGCTATAACGGCCTATATATGTTACACCTTGTGAATTCAGCGAGTCATGAAACCTCCGCTTCTCTTACAGTAAGTCCACGCTGACTTTTACGACTACTTTTCGAACGGTCATCGATTCTCCCGATGCACAGGCAGGGCGGTGGACATCTTCCGGGAAGAAGATACTGAAACAGCCAGGTCTAGCTTCGACGAAACCTTCATTTTCGACTTCTTTATAGAAAATTAAATCGCGTTCATCATCTCGTTCTGCCACTTCATAGTTTCCGGTATCCGGTGTAAAACCGAGTTTTTCTTTCCCGGAAGCCAAGAATTGAACGTCGATGTATTTTTCATGCACTTCCGGACGCTGTTTTTCAGCGGGCTTCGTTTCTGTATCAAAGACTTGTGCATAGATATCTTTTCCTTTAATTTCATAAACACCCGGTTCCATGGTTGTAAAATCATGGCTTTTTAAATACTCCAGTGCGTCTTCAATGGCACTCGGAAAGACGATACTTCGGTTGTTGGCATAAAGAGATGAAAAAATCATAACATACCCCTCCCATGAATAATTAAGATACATACTTGATTCATTTATAAGCTGCGACGTTCCATCGCATGAACCCCTTTAACAAAAAAACAAAGTACCCCAGGTATTTCATTTCGATACTTCCTTTGAACCCTAGTATACATAGATTTTAGCTTCCTATCAATATAGAATCAGATCCGTCGCATAAAAAATAGAGCAGACGAGGCTGTCTGCTCTATTTTGATATTTGAGAAGCTTACGAGTTTCTTCGTTATGATAATAAAATCCAGCCTTACAAGGTCATGATAGAATTCGAGAACCGTTCTGCCGCACCATCCACCGAGAAATCGGTTATGGATCATATGCCTCCAAGATTTTTTCTATTTTTTCAACATTGTCGATTTTTCCGGCAACCTTGTTTAACAGACAGCAAACTTGCAGATTCTTTTGGATGAATTCGCTTTCCGTCATTTGATCTTTAAAGTAGTGTTGATACATATACGAAACGTTACACACCTTCGGCCTCGTCGCATAAATGGTGCAGCGATTCGTTCTTTTATCGAGATACAGGCAGGCGCCGTCGGCATCTGTTCTCGGAGCTAATTGGGGAACTTCTCCGGCATGGCGGCAGCATTCGCCGCACCGGATGCAGGGAAAATTCATGCTGGCTGCCATGACCTTAATTCCGGTAATTTGGCCTTCGCTCCGTCGATAATCCGCAAAGCCCTCTCATCGACGGCTCCGTCTTTAGTAATTATGGCCGTCCGGACAATCGGTACAATCGCTTGGAAAGTCGCCATACCGGCGGCAACGGTTTGTTTGACATCCGCCGGATAGCTCCGATAATCGGTTCCGTATTCTCGGATTCCCCAGTCCATCTCCTCCGTCAAAGACGATAAGAGAGGCCTTAACTTATGGAGCATGTCCGTATACATCTGAGCCACATCGCGGATCTTATAACAGCCATCTCTTAAAACCGCCAACTCTTCAGCAATTTCACGAGTCTTGGCCAAATTGCTGCGAGCATTATCTAAGTTAGCCGACGCCTTGGAACTTAACGAAAAGCCTAAAACGGCCAAGGCCGGACCTGCCACAAGGCCGCCTAAGACCATGGTTCCGCCGGCAATGCCGAGACCGCCGGCAGCCAGTGTCCCACCGCCTAAGAAAGCTAAGGTCGCATTGGTGGCAGCTGCTCCGCTTAAGCTGGCAATGGCCGTCCCCGTAGACGCCGCACCAAAAGACATGACGCCGCCATAGGCACCAAAGGCCGTTAATGCCCCCGCCGCCGAACCTTTGAGGGCTCCGGATGCCATAGAAAATGCAATGGTTTCCAATTTTTTCATTTCAACATACGCTTCTTCATTCCATTCCAGCTGCCCACCAAAATCGACGGAAAAAGAATCTTCTATATGATGTATCTTATTGAACGTCTCCCTAAATTCGGAACACTCATTCGTTAAGGTATCCGCGCGTTCTTTGCCTAATATGGTAACGGATTCGTTCGCCGTCCGACGAGCTCTATCGGCAGCCCCTTTGGCATCGTCGTAAATCTTCCGGGCTTTCTCGTTTACATCCTGCGCTTGATCATTCTTCTGTTTGGCACCAACGGCCTTTACAACGCCGGTAACGCCGGCAGCCACACCAAGTCCAAGACCAATTAAAACGGGGATAGGCATAGTCAGTTCCTCCTTCATCAAAATTTAAAGGGTTCCGGATTGTTCATCAACCTGTCAAATTCTTCAAATGAATCAAATTTCGTTTCTCCGCCAAATTTACGCGTAATCGTATTGGCTCCGGCCATAAAGCCATCGATATCTCCGATTCCCATGGACATCTTCATATCGGCAAAGGCCGCATCAAAGGTATGTCTATATTCCGCAAGGTGTCTATCGGCAATTTCGTTGATTTCTTGGCGGTATTGTCGTATGGCTGCAATCGCTTCCTCACATTCACGCTCTATCCGGATTCGTTCTTCCCTGGCAAGTTTGGCTTCTTTCAAGGCCGCCATCAACTCCCCATAGCAAGCACTGGCTAAGGAATAGCCGATCATGCCGCCGACGAGTAGGCCAGCATTTGAACCGAGAAATAAAATTTTACCTGCCGTCGCATAGGCAGCCGAGGATGAAATGGCAAAGCCATTTTTCCCCATCTCTTGGAGACATTCCGTTCCCGTAATCTTGCCGTTCATCCATTGCCAGATCGTATCGGCCGAAGTGACCGCCGTTGAAACAACCTGGGTCGGTAAATTCGTTTTCGACAAGGTCCGGATAAAGGATTGACTGGCATTGCGCATGACGGCAATGGCCGCCGTACTTCCATAGGAAGTCACGTAACCGCCAACAGCGGCCTTCCCGGTCGTCAAAGCCGTATCTTTCAAGGCTTCCGATGGTCGCTTTTGCCCGCGCAAGACACAGACAGCATTCTGAAGTCCGCTGATGATACCGCCGATACGGGCACCCGCCTCAGCCCCCTGAAGGCCGGCCTTATGGCTCAGGAGATGAATATCCTTGGCCGTAGACAGGAGCGGATTACATCTCGCCTCCATCGCTTCTGCCTGAGAGACATGTGATTTTCTCAAATTTTTCCGGAGTCTCTTCAATTCAGCAATTTGATCCTGTTTCTTTTGGGCAATATCTGTTTTCCCTTGACGTCTTGCACCTTCTGCTTGTTTCTTCAGATTGTCAATGCGAGTATCGATTTTCTGACAGACTCCATCGTAGAAGTCGGACTGGATATCAATGCGTTTATTAGCATCACGATATTTTTTAAATTTCTTGGACATCAGTTTATCCAAGCATTCTTCCGGATTCTTTCCGACAATCTTCATCTGCGAACCCGACCCGGGTATTATATTTCCCTTTGCATCCACCTCTACATGGTCATACAAAGGATCATTTACACGACCGGCATCGTCGGTCCGCACCTTTCGTGTCCCATCTTTCTTGAGGATTCGATTGGCATTTTCCCGAGCCGTCTCCTTTACCTCTGCGGAAAATCCGGCCTGCTGCTTGAGATTCTGTTCCTTATACTGCGGATTGACCTTACTCTTAGAAATATCCTTTAAACTTCGTTTAAGGGTTATTCCTGTTTCATGATCAATGCCCTCATAAGCTACCATATGTTCCTTGCCGGCAGCGCCATGGAGGAGGATATCCTCAGCCATTCCCGCATTGGTAATCCCTGAAATGGCCGTATCTATCTTCAATTTTTTAGTTGATTTGTCTTCTTTGGACTTCTTTTTCTTCTGCATACGTCTACCTCTGTCCGTTACAGCTAGCGCATAATGACCTCATTTACTTCCTGATAGATATGCGCCAGATCCTGTACCAAAGTCATCATCCGCTCCATATCGACAGGTGAAACCGATAAAAAGGCAGCGGCCTGTTCCATCAAAACTCGTTCATCTTCGGCGTATTCTGAGTCGGCAAAGGCAATGCCCAGCAGTTCAAACAGGAGCATCTTCTTTTTCGTTATATCGAGATTCTGAAATTTTGCAAGTTCCGCCACAAAGTCGACGACTTCGGCCTTGGTGATATCCGCTTCTACTTCCGTTTGATACAACTGAAATTTTTCTCTTTCGTCGTCTTTGACTTCATGGTCGGCATACATCATCGTATATGCCAAATTCAAAAAGATTGCCTGTTCTTCCTTGCTGAATTGTCCCAAAAACATGGTCGCTTCCTCCTTTTGATAATCCTCATAAAGAACATAAGATCATAATGCTTTCATTGAAAGAACCAAAAGAAATACCTGACGTCCCAATAACGGCGGACAGGCGATATAAAAAACAGACTGAAAAGTAAATTCTATTTATCTTATATTATATCAGAAATCAGGTTAACCCCCAACATCGCCGCTGGAAAAGACGAGGCATTGTATCTCGCGAAGGAATCGATGTATGTAAACAGATTTACACGAGCAAAAAAGGCCAAGTCGATGAGCCACTCTCGCCAATAACCGTCTATAGGCGAAAAATTTCGTCGTAAGGAAGCCTTGGCGCAAAAATATCCTGTAGTAACGGTTTCTGTCACGAAACAGGTAAACAAAAATCACCTCCCCATAGCTAGGAAAGGCGATGTCGTATTTTTCTTGTCGATAAATAAATCAAATTCCCGGCGCTAAAAGCAGTACTAATTTTTTCGCGCCAAAACTATAGCAACGCCATCTCAAGTAGAAAGCGTTTACCATTTCTCCGCATCAAAGGGGATAATCGGTGCCGGGTTATCCCCGTGGTCCCCGATCATTTTTTCCATCCAAATGACGTCGTACCACCGGCCGAATTTATAGCCGCTGTGATGAAAGTGGGCAATCTTATCATAGCCTAAGCCCTGGTAAAAAGAAAAGCTGCCATTGGTCAAATATGGGTCTTCCGGATCCTTTGCAATGGCGATGCAGGTATTGATATTCAAAATGCCCATGGCTTTCAGGGTCTGTTCCAAAGCTTCGTAAAGAATACGTCCGATTCCCAACCGACGAGCATCTTTATCGATGTAAATCGTCGATTCGACAGACCAGGCGTAGGCTTCCCGACCATAAAATTCATGGGCATAGGCATAACCGACTACCTTGCCGTCTTTTTCTGCCACCAAGTACGGATACCGGGCAAGGATCGTTTTTCGCCGACGTTCCATTTCCTGGGCGTCCGGAGCCTGATACTCAAAGGTAATGGCCGTCTGGTTTACATAATAGGCGTAAATCCGTTCCAGGTCCGCTGCATCTTCTTTCCGGGCAGTACGAATCCTTACTTCCTGACTCATCTTAACCATCATTCCTTTCACTTCTTTTATTTCCCTTAGCCTCAAAAACAGATTCTTTAAAAGGACATCTGTCCTTTGGAAATCGATAAAACAGAGTATAAGATCGG
>ERZ507105.302-NODE-302-length-6342-cov-4.58549_pt1 | contig 6342 bp, 10 predicted proteins | sample MGYA00513969_ERZ507105 | MGnify/ENA metagenome assembly ERZ507105
CGATCTCGGCATTGACGACAAACACTTCCGGGATATGGCCGAAAACGCCTGCAAACAGCTCGGCGGAACCCTCCACGGCTTCATCGACCTCACGCCTGACGACATCGTGAAGATCTACGAAATGTGCCTCTAAGATTCATTTATAAGGTCTAGAGAGAATATTGTTTCGACAAATTAGAACTAATGAAAGCATAGCTGTATTTTGCGGCTATGCTTTTAGCTTTTAATATAAACTAGATTTATGAGGGTATATTTAAGATGGATTTGAACACGTTTATGGCTATTTTATCTGTAATAGCAGCAGGTTGTTCAGCTGGAACAGCCGTTTTTATGTATCGCTTTAATAGAGGGCAGGCTGAGAAGAAATTCAAAAGTGATTTATATAATACGGTGGTACAATTGGCTGGCTTTGTTAATTATGTGCAGAACCTATATGAGTTTCACAGTGTGCTGACTAATGCCCATGCCCATGGAATTGCCCAGCAGGTTATGCATGTCAATAAGGACATTATAGATACGACACAATCTTTTTATTTTAATGACATGTTTTCTATGAAAGTGAAATGTAAAGTGAATGGTTTTTTAGAATGCTACTTGGGATGGAAAGCTTTCAAGCCTATCGAATATGGAGAGATTTTTTTAGAAACGGAACTCATATATGCATTGCAACAGGGGGCTCTAGAGGCGTTAAATTCTATAAAAGAAGAATATAAAAGTGATTCGAAATTTACTGATATAATGAATGAAATGATGGACGATTATGACAAGACATATGCTCAATGTAAAGAGCGTAATAATAGAATAAAATACATAGGAGATAATTTAAACGTTATATTTTATAAAGATATTCTGGTAAATGATTTAACGAGAGTTGTTAATGCCGAGATTTTGACAAGAAAAAAATTCATTCTAAAATTGTGGACACTTGTTTTGGAATTTTTTTGAATGATAGGATGGGAAGTAAAAAATATAAGGATGTTATAGAATTCTTATTTTATTCTGAAATTATCGGATATAGGTTTGGGACAGAGCAAGCTATGAGATTGGCTAATGATGCAGGGAAAGAAATGTCATATAAAATGATATATGATTTTTTCTATGCTATGATTGTTGAGGAGTACCCATAAAGAATGAACAAAAGTAATGAAAAACACAGCAATCAATAAAAGTGTGATTACGATATGGGTCCTTTTATTGGGGAAACAAGGCAGCGTTGGACAGGAAGTCATTCTGCCAGTATAATAGAAATATATTGCACGGAGAGGGAGAGATTTTTATGCTTCATATCGGATTGACCGGCGGCATTGCGTCGGGGAAGAGTACCGTTGTGACCATGCTCAGAGAGTATGGTGCCGGCATCGTCGATTGCGACGTCATCGCTCATGACGTTGTCCTGCCGGGGACGAAGGGCCTTGCCGCCGTTGCCGCTGCTTTTGGGCCTAAGGCTCTTTGTGAGGACGGTTCTATGGACCGGGCCTATATCGGCAGTTTGGTCTTTCAAGATAAGGAGAAAAAGGCAAAACTCGAAGGCCTGCTGTTTCCCCTCATCCATGACGGCATCGAACGGGAAATCCGAAAAATCGAAGAAGATAAAAAAAATCCGGTCATCTTTCTTGACATGCCTTTACTTTATGAGATAAAATACAATTCGTACGTTGACGAAACATGGCTCGTATACGTCAATCCGAAGACTCAGCTTTTGCGGCTGATGAAGCGCAACGGGTATTCGGAAGAAGAGGCGTTGGCGCGGATTCACGCCCAACTTCCCATCGACGAGAAACGGTCTTTGGCACAGGTTGTCATCGATAATAACGGGTCGCCTGAAGCGACGCGGACACAAGTGAAAGCCGCTTGGCAGGACTTGATGGACCGCATTGAAATGTAGGGAAAAGACGTGAGAAAAAAGGGAAGTACCAAAGGGACAATCATCATAGCAGCACTGTTGCTTTTCTTTTCGGCATCGTATTTCTATTCATGGAAAGACGATGTCATGCGCAAGTTCGTCTACCCCCTTCAGTACGATTATCTCGTTCGGCAGTATGCTTATGAAACCAAGATCGATCCGGCCCTGGTGGCCTCCGTCATCTTAGTTGAGAGCAAATTCGACGAACGGGCTTCGTCTCAACCCGGCGCCCATGGCCTGATGCAGGTCATGCCCGATACGGCCCAATGGATTGCCGATGAGATGGGAATGACTGACTACACGCCGGATAAACTCAGTGACGTCCGTACCAACATAAGGCTGGGAACATGGTATCTCGCTTATCTTTTGAAAGAGTATGATGGGAATCAAATACTGGCTCTGGCTGCGTATAATGCCGGTCGGGGACACGTCGATTCTTGGGTCCGGGAATATGGCTGGACAAAAGATTTTCAAGAAATTGAAAAAATACCCTTTTCAGAAACGCGGGAATATGTTAGAATAGTTTTGTTGAACGAAAAGCACTACAAGCAGCTTTATGATTTTTAAGTTATGCGGTTGTGGCGGAATGGCAGACGCGCTGTCTTCAGGCGGCAGTGATCTTCGATCGTGCGGGTTCAACTCCCGCCAACCGCACCATTCATTACTATGGATAACACATTGATTGAAACACTCAAACAATGGAATATCATGACTGTTCTCCCACTTACGGTGGGAGATTTTCAGTTATTGGAAGAATATCGCATGGTTGAAAAAGACGGCAACCCCGTCGAATATCGCCTGTTCACTTATGAAAATAAGGAGAACGGCTGGACTGTGCGGGCTATCTTCAATCCCGAATCGGAAGAATACGCCGTTCGGGTCGATATCGGCATGTTGGAATTTGCCTTTATCGAATTTATCACCGGGTCCTTCGACGCCTTTCGTAAAATGGTGGAAGAGCGGCTGGCCCGGATCATTCATGATTCCTATGTGGAACGCAGGAAAAACTTCGGTGTCATTCTGAAAAACAAGGGACTGCCCGACCTTTCCTGGGATGACTTTCTGCCTGAATCGTACGACGGGTTTCGGCGGCTTATCAAGCCGGACGAGGCCGTTCGCATCATCAACGGCTCTTATATGATCTTATCCTATTACGATAAGGCATCGCGAAGCGGGCTGTCCTTGATGTACAACGTCCTGCGCGACGATTTCTTTGCCGAACGGCGGGTGCAGAACTTCCCCAATCTGGTCCACGACTTCGATACGTCGACGTTGCGGGAATTGGAAGCAGCCTTGCGCAAGCGGTTACTTCCGGTCCTCGATGATATCGGTGCCGACCGGGACAAGTCGTTGTCAGAATGACCAGACAGTGGTATACTAAAAGTAATTTAGATGTTTCGATGCGAAGAGTGGGTGAGAGCCCACTCTTAACTTTTACCTAACAGAAATTTTTTGAGGACAGGCTGGTGAATACGATGAGACGTGAACACATTGAAGATTTGATTGCTAAAGAAGTAGAAACGATTATTGCGGGATCTGATATCGAGTTAGTCGATGTCGAATACGTGCGTGAGCGGGACTGGTACTTGCGCGTGTTTATCGATAAAGAAGGCGGCGTCGACCTGGAAGACTGCCAGGCTGTCAGTGAAAAACTGAGCCGGGTCCTCGATGAAAAGGATCCGATTCGCGAAAATTATCTCCTCGAAGTATCGTCGCCCGGACTGGACCGCATCTTGCGGAAGGATAAAGACTTTATCCGCTATGCCGGCCGATTGGTTGATATTCATTTTTTCAAAGCTTGGAACGGCGTCAAGGATGTGACGGCTGAACTGGTCAAAAAGACGGCAGACGATAAGCTCGTCGTTCTGATCGATGGGGAGGAACACGAGATAGACAGGAAAGAAATATCGCAAGTCCGTTTGCATATTGATTTTTAGTGGAGGTTATTACCGTGAATAAAGAATTGCTCAATGCTATTGCTTACTTATCCAAAGAGAAAGGCGTATCTTCGGATGTCATCTGCGACTCTCTGGAAGCCGTCTTGATTACGGCTTACAAAAAGGAGCCCGATGCCAATCCGACGGCAGAAGTTACCTTGGACCGCACGACAGGGGATTACCAGATCCGGGCTGCCAAGACCGTCGTCGATGACGTCGAAGATGAAAACATCGAAATTTCTCTCGATAAGGCACGGCTCATCGATCCCGGCTATGAAGTCGGCGACATCGTCAACGTCGATGTCACACCGGCCAACTTCGGCCGCATCGCCGCCCAGGCTGCCAAACAAGTCATGATTCAGCGCCTGCGTGAAGCCGAACGCAATATCGTCTATGATGAATTTTCCGACCGCATGGATGACATCATTACGGGAATCATCCAGCGTATCGAAAATAAGAGCGTCTATGTCGATCTCGGGAAAGCCGAAGCCATCCTGCCGGCGTCGGAACAGATTCCGACGGAAACCTACACCGTAGGCCAACGCATCAAATGCTACGTCGTCGAAGTTCGCAAGACGACGAAAGGCGCTCAGATCCTCGTATCCCGGACCCATCCGGGCCTGCTCAAGCGCCTCTTTGAATTGGAAGTACCGGAAATTTACGAAGGCGTCGTCGAACTGAAATCCGTAGCCCGCGAACCGGGCCGCCGTTCTAAAGTCGCCGTCTATTCCCGTGATGAAAACGTCGATTCCGTCGGCGCCTGTGTCGGTCCTAAAGGCGTTCGCGTCCAAAACATCGTTTCGGAACTGCAGAACGAAAAGATCGACATCGTCAAATGGGATGAAGATCCGGCCGTCTATATTGCCAATGCCCTCAGCCCGGCTCAGGTCATTTCGGTTACCGTCGACGAAGCTGAAAAATCTTCGGGCGTCGTCGTTCCCGACTATCAATTGTCCCTGGCTATCGGCAAAGCCGGCCAGAATGCCCGTTTGGCAGCGAAATTGACTAACTGGAAAATCGACATCAAGAGCGAAAGCCAGGCAGCTGAATCTTTCGACGAAGAGGCTCCGGAAGCGGCAGAAGCCGACGACTTGGACGTCCTCAGCGAAATGGCCCTGCCTTCAGATGACGATACGACCGTACCGACGGAAGGAGAATAAACGATGAAGACCCGAAAAACTCCGATGCGCGTCTGTGCCGGCTGTCAGGAACTCAAGAGCAAGAAAGAGATGATCCGCGTCGTCCGCACGCCGGAAGGTACGGTCGAAATCGACAAGACCGGCAAGAAGTCCGGCCGCGGCGTCTATCTTTGCCCGGACAGCGAATGCCTCGAAAAAGCGTATAAAGAGCATCGCCTGGAGCGGTCGTTAAAGACCAAGGTATCGAATGATATTTATGAAGCATTGAGAAAGGACCTGTTGTGAGCGACAAAATCCTCAATCTCTTAGGCCTTGCCTGCCGGGCCGGTAAGACCGTCTGCGGTGATGGAGCCGCACAGAAAACATTGAAAAAAAAGAGCGTACCTTTACTGTTTCTCGCAGCCGACGGCGGCAATGACAACGTCACCAAATACCGCCGCCTGGCCGAAAGAAAAGGGATCGCCGTCATTGATACATATACAAAAGATGAATTAGGAAGCGCTGTCGGCAAAGCCCAGAACGTCATCGTTCTGGTCGACGATAAAGGATTTGCGGCAGCCATAGAGAAAGCGAAGCGTGATATATAGAAGGGGGTAACTAGATGACGAAACGATTATACGAAGTCGCGAAAGAATACGGCGTTTCTACGACAATCGTTAGAAAAACGTTAGAAGATCATCAGATTAAAGCCGGTAATTTTACCAGCATCGATGATAAGATGAAGGGCATCCTCGACGCAGCCTTTAAAAAAGGTCCCAAGGGAGATGCCAAGGCAGACCGCAAACCGGAAAGGAAGCCGGAAAGCAGACCGGAAAGAAAAACGGAAAAGAAACAGGAACATAAAACGACAGGGGAAGGAAATAGCCGAACAGTGAACGAAACGAGCCGACAGAATAAAAACAGAAAACAGAGCAACCCGCGCAGACAGAACAGCCAGAACAATCAGGGAACGCAGAATACCCAGAACCAGAATGCCAAACGCCAACAGGGGCAGCAAGGTCAACAGGGCCATAACGCTAAAAATACCCAGGCCGGTCAAAAGCAGGGTGCTTCCCGCCAGCATCAGAGCGGCAATAAAGGCGGCCAGCAGAACCGTCAGGGCGGCGATACGAAACGTACCCGCTACTTCGGCAACTCCCAGCAGGGCGGAAACGAAGGCGCTAACCGCAGCGGCGGCAACAATAAGAACAACAATCGCCGCGGCGGCCAGCAGAACCGCAACAACCGCAATAACGGCGGCAGCCGTCCGCATACGCTCTTGTCCAACGTATTAAACAAGGGCAAGCATAAAAACAAGCGGAATCAGAAAAATCAGGCTCCTGTCGCGGCTGAAATGCCGAAGAAGAACTATCCGACGTCGGTT
>ERZ507105.304-NODE-304-length-6312-cov-5.30734_pt1 | contig 6312 bp, 7 predicted proteins | sample MGYA00513969_ERZ507105 | MGnify/ENA metagenome assembly ERZ507105
ACGCTCTTCCGATCTGGTGGGATTTTTATGGCAAAGACTTATGTGCTCGATACGAATGTCTTGATTCAGGCTCCGTATGCTATGCAGTGTTTTGAAGATAATCATGTCGTTATTCCCCTGGTTGTCGTGGAAGAATTGGATGGACTGAAAAAAGCGGATGGTGAACGCGGGTTCAATGCCCGGCAAGCCATCCGCTTTTTGGAACGTTTAAGGCTCCGCGGCAATTTACTGGACGGCGTTGCCCTTGATAACGGCGGCATGGTACGTATCGAGATTAATTGCGTCCACGAGGCGCTGCCGGAATCGCTGCCTGACGATCAGGCCGATAACCGAATTCTCAAAGTCTGCTGCCACCTGCAAAGCTGTCAGCCCATTTTGGTCACCAAAGACTTGGTGCTGCGGCTCAAAGCCCAGGTGCTGAATATTGAAGCTCAGGATTTCAGTACGGAACAGGTACTGCCCGAAAAGAACGGCTATACGGGCCGTCAAACTTGTTACGTCCCGGAAAGCGACTTCGATGCCTTTTTAGAAGAGGGCATCGATGCCGGCCGCCTCTACCAAATCGACGACAACGCCCAACGCTACGACGTGACGGTACAGGAAAATGAATTCATCATCTTACAAGCCGACGCTTCCCTTCGTAAGACCCATTTAGGCCGAGTCCATAAAGGGCGCGTCATCCCCCTGACCTACAGCCGCGTTTCTCCCTACGGCATCAAGCCGCGAAATGCCGGCCAGTATTTTATGCAGGAAGCCTTGATGCAGTCGGCGGAAGAAGCGCCGTTGGTCATCATCAAAGGCCAAGCCGGCACGGCCAAGACATTCTACTCGTTAGCCGTAGGCCTCGAAAAAATCATCAACCATCCGACGGGTGAATACCGGCGCATCCTCATCTGCCGGCCGAATGCCCAGTTCGACTCAGATATCGGCTTTTTACCCGGTGACGAACAGGAAAAGATTTCGCCCCTCATGCGGCCTATTATCGATAATTTGGAACAGCTCATCGACAGTAATGAAGCCGAACGCTATGAAAATGAACGAGAACTGGCCGAAAAGATTGAAGAAATCTTCGACCGCCACGTCATTCAAACCGAAGCCTTGAACTTCATCCGCGGCCGTTCCTTGGAAAAGACGTATCTCATCATCGACGAAGCGCAGAACATGACGCCAAATCAGGTAAAAGGCATCATCACCCGTGCCGGCAAGGGCACGAAGATCATCCTCGTCGGCGACCCCAACCAGATTGACCGCCCCTTCCTCGATGAACGGACGAACGGCCTGACCTATGCCGCCGGTAAGATGAAGGGCAGCCCCTTATGCTATCAATTGACCATGCGAGTTGACGAATGCGAACGGTCGCCTTTAGCCCTGGACGCCGTTCAACGCTTATAGATTTTTGTAACGATTACGGTTTCAGATACTGTTGGGATATCGCCGGATTCCACGAGCAGCAGCCGCCCGTTTCTTTTTCAAAGCGCCAGTGCTGGCGGACGTCGGGATACTTTTCGTGATCGACTTCGCTGAGGAACATGTCTAAGGGACGGATGAAATCGCGGTATTCGCCGTACAAGGTCTTGTAGACGACATACGTTTCTTTCGTTGCGGCATCGTCGGCAAGACCGATGATACGGTATCGCTTCTGCTTAAAATGGCGCCACGTTTCCCCCGGTTTGGGCAGTTCCCGGCCGGCTACAAAGGCACTGAGAGCTCCCAAAGACGGCAAAAAAGCGGCTGCCTTCACCCATTTGGCATCGACAAATCCTTGGTCAACCATCGCTTCTAAGAAAGCCTTCATGGGCTGATAGTAGCCGTTGAAATCGAGGAAGGCGAAGCGTCCTTTGAGGTGACCGAGTTTTACTTCACTCATGACCTGGCTGATTTCTTCTAACGTACCGAAGCCTCCGGGAAAAGCCAGGAAGAGGTCGCCCAATTCCATCATCTTCGCTTTGCGTGAAGCCATGTCCGGCGTAACGATGAGCTTTGTCAGGCCCTCCTGTTGGAGCGCCGTATCGATAAATTCCTGAGGCTCTACGCCGATAACGGTGCCGCCCTTTTTTAGGGCTCCGGCAGACAAGGCTCCCATGAGCCCCGTTCGGCTGCCGCCGTAAATCAAAGTATGGCCGTGGTCGGCAATCCAAGCTCCCAAGGCCGAGGCGCAGGCTTCATAACTGGGATCGTTTCCCCGGCTGGCGCCGAGGTAGACTGTAATATTCATCGCACTTCCCTTCTTTCCGCTGTATGTCATGGCTCTTCCCGCCATTGTATGCTACAATAATACTATCTATTATAGCATATGTGAGGAGTATTCCGCTGTATGAAGGGCAGAAAAAGTCAGTATTTCAAAGAGCTTTTTCTATCGAGGTATACGTAAAAGGCGTATTCACAAGAATATTCTTGCGAAACGCCTTTTTCTTATCTATGCGAAAACGAAAGGAGCCGATCCCTTGCCTAAAGAAACAGATGCGCCTAACTTTTTTATCGGCCGCAGCGACACCATTGCCAACAACGACAAATTATCTCATAAATCCCGCCAAAGCCTGTATACGGCCCGGGCGGCCAATACGGTCGACGCCTATCGCTCGGACTGGAACGACTTCTGCGACTGGTGTTCCTACCACGACTTATCGTCCTTTCCGGCGGAACCGGAAACGATTGTAAACTATATCAACGACCTGGCTGACAATGCCAAGGCCAACACCATTGCCCGACGCATCAGTGCCCTCACGGAAAATTTCGATGCCGCCGGTGTCAAAGACAATCCCTGCCGCTTTCCCATCGTCCGCAACGCCCTGCGCGGTATCAAGCGCATGAAGGGCACCATTCAGCACGGTAAGGCACCGGTCCTCTTCGACGACATCAAAGAAATGCTGACCTTCCTCGAAGGCAAGGACATCCAACAGATTCGGGACCGGGCCATCTTGCTGGTCGGATTCTATGGGGCCCTGCGCCGGTCGGAATTGGCCGGCATCGACGTCGAAGATTTAAAATTCACCCGCCTGGGTCTTTTAATCACCCTGCGCAAATCGAAGACCGACCAATTCGACCAGGGCCAGATGATCGCCATCCCCATGGTAAAGGATACGAATCTCTGCGCCGTCACGGCGTTAAAGAATTGGCTCGACATGAGCGGCATCACGACGGGTCCCGTCTTTCGCGGTCTGACCAAAGGACACCATATCCGCAAGACGCGGATCTCCGATAAGGCCATTGCCCTCATCGTCAAGCACTATGCCGAACTCATGGGCATGAACCCCGATGATTACGGGGCCCACAGCCTGCGCCACGGCTTTGCCACATCGGCCGCCCAGCACCACGTCGAGGAACGGCAGATCATGCGCCAGACCCGTCATAAGTCACAGGCCATCGTCCGCCGCTATATCGACGAAGCCGACCGCCTCGTCGACAGTCCGATTTTAAAGATTACCGAAGATAAGTCTTAAGGGACCAGCTGTGCAGCCAAGACTTGCCGCACATGGCCGGCCTTGCCGGAAGCGACAGGCAGGCGCAGGACTTGACCGGGTTGGATGGCACGATCGCCGGTCAGTTTATTTTCATCGAGGATGGACTGGATGACCTGACGTACATCCGTATCTTCATCGACGACGACCGACGCCAGCTGCCAAACGGTCTGCCCCGGTTCAACGCGAACGGAAACGTATTCCTGTGAAGGCTGATAGCTCCAGCCGATTTGGGTGCACATAAAGATAGCCAGGCCAATCAAGGCGACATATTTTAGTAACGGGCCTCTCCCTTTTCGTCTTCTTCTCATGGTTATCACTCCTAAGTAAAAACGAACGTTCTAAGAACAAGTGTTCGTCGACACCCTTATTATAGCTTCGAACAGTTGTTCTTGTCAAGGCGATTTGAACAAATGTTTGATTTTTTTCGGTATTTTCGGTATAATGTGACTAGCTATACTGGAATGATTGTAACTTGCCAGAGACTGGAGTGACTATATATGATTACCAATGAAAAAATGCTGACGACCCGTCAAAAACAGATATTAGAATACATCCGCACCTGTGTCCACCAATTCGGCTATCCCCCGTCGGTCCGGGAAATCTGTAAAGAAGTCGGCCTCAGTTCGACGTCGACGGTCCATGGCTATCTCCATCGCCTGGAAGATCTGGGCTATATCCGCCGCGACCCGGCTAAGAACCGAACGATCGAACTCCTCGACGAAGGTTCGTGGCGTTCGAAGAAGATCGTTCCCCTGCCCCTCGTCGGCCAGGTCCGTGCCGGAGCTCCTATCTTTGCCGAAGAGTGCGTCGAAGACGTCTACCCCTTCCCGGCTGATTTCATCGGCAATGACGACTGCTTCATGCTCATCGTCCAAGGGGACAGCATGAAAAATGCCGGCATCCTCGAAGGCGATCAGCTCATCGTCCGCCATCAGGATACGGCAGAAAACGGTGAAATCGTCGTGGCCCTCATCGACGATGAAGCGACCGTAAAGCGTTATTTCCGCGAAAAAGATGCCATTCGACTCCAACCGGAAAATGATGAATACGAACCGATTTACACGCGAAACTGCAAGATTCTCGGCAAAGTCGTCGGCCTCTACCGTCAATATTAGGAGGTATCTTTATGGTTGATGTTGCTGCGGCAGCTGCCAACAGTGCCCTCTTTGACGGCATCCGCCCCGAAGACCGGTCAGCCATGCTCACCTGCCTCGGTGCCCAGACGAAGACCGTCCGGAAAGGGGAATTCTTGGTTCTGGCCCAAGACGAAGTCCGCTATATCGGCGTCGTCTTAAGCGGTGAAATCCACATGATCCACGAAGACCGCTGGGGCGACAAGGCCGTGTTGGCCGTCATCAAAGAAGGCGGCCTCTTTGGGGAAACCTTCGTCTGCGCTACAATTTTGCAGTCTTTAGTCACCTTCCAAGCCGTCAAGACGACGACCTTCCTGACCTTGCCCTTTCAAAAAGTCCTCCACGTCTGTACACAGGCCTGTCCTTTTCATCATCGGCTCATCGAAAATATGCTGCACCTCATTGCCGCAAAGAACGCCCAGCTCATGGAAAAGTTGGAGATCGTCTCGAAAAAAACCTTGCGCAAAAAGCTGCTGACGTATTTTTCCTTCCAATCAGAAAAGGCCGGCAGCCCGACCTTCACCATTCCCGTGACGCGAAGCCAGCTGGCCGACTACCTCTGTGCCGACCGAACAGCCGTCGCCCGGGAAATGTCGCGCATGAAAGAAGAAGGACTCATCGATGTAAATCAACAGACCGTTACCTTAAACTAAATACAAAAAAGGGAGCACTGCCAAGGCATTTGGCGGTACTCCCTTTTTGCATGCCGTATATTACAGATTTACTTCTTTAAAGCCAGGCCGTCGTGGAAGGCTTTGCCGACGACGGGGCCGATGAGGCGATACGTCTTGGTGCTGCTGTCATACATGATGGGCTGGAGTTTGTCGTAGTCGACGAGCCCGTCGGTGAGGACCGATTCATCGGCTTGCTGAGCTACGATTTTTCCGACGAGGATCCCCGTTTCGTCGTCATAGCTCTTGCATTCGCATTCGAGGGTGACGGGAAATTCTTCGATGATCGGGGCCTTGACGTGGCGGCTTTCATGGACGTGGCAGCCGGCCACTTCGATCTTATTGACGCGGTTCCCCGTTTCGACGCCAAAATAATCGGCCAGGACCATCGTATCCTTGGTCGCAAAGGCAACGGTAAAGGCGCCGGTCTTTTTGACGTTGTCCGTCGTCTTGTGTTTATCCAAAAAGAGTGTGATTTCATCGAAATCGGACTGGGAACCCCAGGCTGCGTTCATGGCATTGGGAACGCCATTTTCATCGTAGGTTCCGATAATGAATACCCCTTCCGGAGCGATACAAGCTTCTTTTCCGGAAAATTCTTTACTCATGATGTCATTCCCCCTTACGGTTATTTTCTTTATTATAGCAGAAACTCGTGGACGATGGATACAGGATGCGGTTAAAAAGGCAAACCCGGCTGCCGCAGACAGGCTTCGGCAGCCGGGTTTATGCCCGATATGACCTTTATTTTGTTACCGTCAGTGTGTCGTCGAAGGACTTACCGGTGACGAGGCGTATGTGACGGTACGTTTCGGTACGGCCGTCTTAGGTGATGAACTGATGCTGGTCGTCGAGTGTGCCTGTTTTTTTGCCGCAGCAATACCGTAAGGAATGGCCAGGAAGACGACGGCGCCGACGAGATTGCCTAAGGTGACCCACAGGAGGTTGTAGCCGAAGCCGGAGAAGCTTACGGCCATGCCGGCCGGATTGAGGAGTCCCAAGGTCAGGACGGTCATATTGGCCACACTGTGTTCAAAGCCGCAGGTA
>ERZ507105.312-NODE-312-length-6163-cov-3.73117_pt1 | contig 6163 bp, 5 predicted proteins | sample MGYA00513969_ERZ507105 | MGnify/ENA metagenome assembly ERZ507105
GGGGTAGGCCATATCGATCAGTCTGGTTCCGTGCCTAAGCCTCACTCGGTAATTCGCATATGGCCTGCCGAGCCCCGAATCTAAGAGAATGCCGAACAGAGGTGTTTCGGGTGGTGAATCCGTGTCCTCGACGATGTACGGGAGCGCCTCCTCGCATTTTCTCTTCCCCGCGAAACGGGGACTCGCGTCGAGGTATGCGGCGAAGTCGTCTTTCCTGGCCTTCTTCCTGCGTTCCTCGCGGCTGGCAAACGCCGAGGCTATCGTCGCCAGGGCTTCCGTGTCGCAGTAGGTTGCCATCTGCGCCCATGCCATGGCGGGGGAGGCCATCCAGAACCGTTCATATTCGTATTTGCAGTATTCCTCCTTTCCGGAGAACACATGGAATGTGACTCCGGCGATGTGATTGCGATCCTGTGCGCGAGGCACGCTGACATGGACGCGATTCGACGCCAGATTGGTCTTCGGCACGGGAGCTCCCCAGTATCGTATGGCGTTGATATATCCGACCCTGAGCGGTCTCTTGGTGCGCATGGCGGCTTCATTGCAGCGTTTGCGTTCGTTCCGCCGCCCGTTGACTATATCCGTGTTCATGAATCCCATGGGGCAACGGTATGGAATGGAATGTACCGATGGCAAGCGATTTCGGGGTATGTGGTCGAAGGCTAGGCATTTTTGGCATGTCTTCGGCGCGTTATCCACATTCCATGTATCAGCGAACGGTTCTCATTAAGAAAGGTGCGAGTCGGTTCTGCGGGCAAACGAACATGAAATTGATGGGAACGGCGTTATTCCGCCGATATGAGAAATGTGCGATTGTGCGTATCTGTGCGCAATCCTCGCACCTTTCTTAATGAGAATCATTCGCTGATACATCGGGGGGGGGGAGAGAGAAGGAGGGAGAAAAAGATGAGGAGGGGAAGAGAGAGGAAGAGATAATGAAAAAGCATCTATCAGATGTGGAATCTGATTTGTAGGGTTTGCCACAATTGTTGAGGTAATGCGGAAAATGGCTTGATACCGCCATTTATCAGACGTGTCGTAGGTGGCTATGGACGGCCTTAGATTTCTTTAGATCGCTATTGTTGGCTACCCTTGGGAATATTCTGGTCGTATGGCACGAAGAACACATGGAAGCGGCAGCGTCTATCCGGAACGCACTGGAGGGTACCGGGCGACGTGCGAATTGCCTCCGGATCCGGCGACGGGGAGGCGGCGGCGTCTGGTGGCGCGTGGGCGTACTAAGGCCGTAGCGCTGAAGCGGTTGAAGGACAAGAAGCTGGAGTATGAGCGTTCCGGCCGTATGCCGAGCCAGACGACGCCGTACCTGAAAGATTGGTTGGATAGGTGGTTGGATGAGATTGTCAAGCCGCGTCTGCGTCCTTCGACGTTGGCGACATACAGGAGCGTTGTCGAGGCGTTGATCAAGCCTGCGATCGGTGGCGTCCGGTTGGGCAGGTTGGAGCCGAAACACTTCCGGATGATGGAGGAGTACATCACCAAAGGTGATGACACGTGCGATCCGCCGCGGAGACCCCGAAGCAGCGCGACGGCGGGAAGTGCGTGGCGGACGTTGCATAAAGCTCTTGACGATGCCGTGAGGGAAGGGATCATCGAGTCGAACCCATGTGATCGTGCTGAATCCCCGCGCGTCGTGTATACGGAGCGCAAGATTCTGACACCGGCGCAGGCGGGGCAATTGATTAATGCCGAGAACGATGTCATGTGGCATTTGATGTGGCGGCTTGCTTATGAGACGGGCATGAGGCAGGGGGAGCGTCTTGGTTTGACGAACTCCGAGATTCAGCTGATTGACAACGTGATCTGCATTGTGGTCGAATGGCAGTTGAAGGTCTACAACAATGTGAAGGATGCGCGGGATATCCCTAGCTCACTCGGTGCCCGGCATGTGATGGGCAAGGCTTATTTGGTGCCGCCCAAGACGAATGCGGGGCGTCGCGTGATTCCACTGCCTGAATCGTTGGCGGCTGAGTTGGGGCTGTATATCAAGGGCACCGGGCGGGTGAAGCCTGATGATCTGGTTTTCGTCCAAGAGGATGGAGCGCCTTTGAATCGTATGATCGAGACACGGGCGTGGAAGAAGGCATTACAACGTGTCGGGCTGCCGGGGGATTTCGTGCCGCATTCGGCCCGGCATACGGCGGCGACGGCGATGGCCCAGTTGGGAATGAGTGACAAGGTTCGCGAGTCCATCATGGGGCATAGTGACATCAGCGTCACCAATCGCGTGTACACGCATGTTGGCACGGCCGACGCGTCCAAGGCCGTCAACGGAGTCGAAACGCTGCTGGCGTTGGAACCTGCGAATTCGGAGGAATCCGGTTCGCCTGTGGAATGATGAAACCATGAGTGTTGTGGAACAATGTATCCGAGTAATAACATTCATCGAACAACATGGCGGTTACAGGAGATACAAAGGTTCTAGTCAGTTTGTTGTGAAAAAATGTTGAGTAACCGTCGATAAGTGTGCAGGGAGGTTATATGCCCGCCGAGCATGGTGTTATTTACACAAAGCGTTGGGTTGTTGACTTTGTGCTAGATCTTGCCGGCTACGTATCCGGTTCGGGAATCACGAACAAGGTAATCGTCGAACCCTCATGTGGTTGTGGTGCGTTCATGGTGTCCATTGTTGAGCGTCTAGCCGATGAGGCTACACGACGGGGGACGAGCTGGGAAGACTTAGCTGATGCGGTGCACGGCTACGACATAGACATTGCTTCGATTGATGTTACTAAACGTGCTGTAGTCGACGTACTCATAGCGAAGGGGTGTCCAGATGGCACGGCAATACGACTTGCCAATACGTGGTTAATTCATGGGGACTTTATCCTGAGCGAAGTGCCCATCTGCGATTTTATTGTCGGGAACCCACCGTATGTGCGTGCGATTGATATTGATCGAGACAAACGCGCGTTGTATTGTAGTACGCTTACATCGGTTACAAGTGGATGCGACTTGTACGTGAGTTTTTTCGACAAGGGTCTTAGCATACTTAAACGAGATGGCGTCCTATGTTTTATCTGCGCTGATCGCTGGCTTCAGAACGCTTATGGTAGGCGCTTGCGCGCACGTGTTAGTTCGTCATATGACTTGGACATGTTGGTTAGGATGCACGGAGTTGATGCGTTCGACGACGAGGTTGACGCTTATCCGGCGGTAACGCTTATTCGGCATCGTCCACCGACGGGATTGATTCGCTTCGTGAACTGTTGTCCCGATTTCAAACCAGAGGATGTTGATGCTGTCAAGACGTGGCTTGATGCTCCGGATGAGGCGTTGCATGCAGCGCGATTCGAGGCATTCGAAATTGATCGTCCGAAGGGTGACGAGGTTTATCCGCTCGGTAGTTCCGAGCTGGTTGATTTTGTCACACAAGCGCGTGAGAAACTGCCAAGTATTGAGGAGTCTGGCGTACGTATAGGTATTGGAGTGGCGACAGGCTGTGACAAGGTGTTCATTACCGACATTGAGAACCTTGTCGAGCCCGAACGTATGTTGCCCGTGTTTAGTATGCGTGACTATCGTCGCGGACATGCTGATAAGCGCCGCTGGCTTGTGAACCCATGGAACGATGACGGTACGCTTGTTGATCTCGATGAATATCCGAAGCTCAAGGCGTACTTTGAAAAATATACCGACAAGCTGTGTAAACGTCATGTGGCGCGCAATAACGATAATGCGTGGTATCGCACGATTGATAAATTGACGCCTGGTCTTATGGATCGTGACTTGCTCTTCATACCGGATATGGCCACAACATCCGATCCTGTGCTATCTCGCGGATTGTATCCTGCCCACAATACATATTGGATCGCATCCGATACATGGGACATGCGCACGTTGGGCGGGTTTCTGATGGCGGACACGACGCGAAGCTTCATTGATGCGCTTGGAGTCAAAATGCGCGGCGGCACTTTGCGCTTTCAAGCGCAATATCTACGTCTTGTGCACATTCCGGCTCCCACGCAGGTAAACGACGAAGTTAAGGCGGCACTCGCTCGTTCGTTTGATGACGGTGATCGCAATGTTGCCACACACTTCGCGGAGATTGCTTATAAGGAGGCTATGAGATGAGACAAAACATTGAGACTGCGATACTCGGCATGTATAGTGCTATGGCGCGTGCTGCGGCGGCACAAGCGGCAAATGGGCGTGCTGATCAAGGGCGTAGAAGTGCTGTTACGTCGGGCAAACACCTCGATCCGGTTGCCGGGATTATAAGAAACGACTTGATTGACCTCGGTTTCCATGAAGACGAGGTGTTTCACACAGGGCGCGCATGTACGCTTCCGGGATGGTTTCGTCCGACAAAGGACTGGGATCTGTTGGCGCTTGATGATGGTGAGCTCGTAAGTGCCATTGAGCTCAAGAGCATCAGTAGTTCGTTTGGCAACAACGCTAACAATCGCGCTGAGGAATCGATAGGGTCGGTTGTCGACGCGATTGAGGCGTATAACGAGCGCTTATATGGTAACTGCAGCATTCCGCCGGTGATGGGTTACGCCATGATCGTCTGTGATTGTGATGAAAGTCGTAGTACGTCCGCACGTCCTGCGCATTCACCGCATTTCGATATAGATGAAGCATTTAAGGGCGTTTCGTATCTTGATCGCTTTCATATTCTCTGCGACCGCTTACGTCGGAAGAGCTTGTATAACGCGGTATGGCTCGTATTCGCGCGTCCTGACGAAGGTATCGCTTACGAGCCGGATCCATCCATGACATATGAAGTGTTTATGACGACGATTGAGTCGGGCTTGCGGATGCATCGTGCTCAACGTTGATAAGAAGTAGTACTTATTCTTCCATCATTTTGTCAACTCGCTTTATATACCATGTATCCGCAGACAGTTAGCCGTTGCATGTCTGCTGTCAATTACGGTTTCGTCTTCGATGTTTCGCACTGTGCTGAAACTTTGAAAAATGGGCGGCTATATCAGGGCGCTGAATATCCTGTATGGCCGCCCACTTGCGTTTATATTGGTCAGTTGTCGTTCATGCCGAATTCAATTGTCCGAAGCACGCCCTTCCAGTAGGATTCCCGGCTAAGCACCGTGTCACGGGACGTCTTTTTGTCGAATATTTCCAGAATCGAATACGAGAAATTGCTGGTGATGTACTCCGCGCCGTATTTGTTCCTCAATTCGATCATCTCTTTGTTACCGCCGGTCGGATCATTCAGGTTCGCGTAAGTGGACCATCGCGTCCACAGACCTTCATTGTCACTGGATGCGCTGCCCACATACAGTTTGCCCGTGTTCCGATCTGTGATCACATATACGGCTTTGACGGCGGACAGGGCCGTGCGCCATTCCGGTTCATCGTGGTTGATGATGTCCTGCAATTCACCGTGGGTCAGGGTTACGTGATCGTAGCCGTTGAACGTGCCGAGCTTGGTGCGGGGCGCGATCTCATACACGATTGGGTCGAGCTGATCCTGCACATGCTCGTACAGGCGCATGTACGGTTCATTGTTCGAGAGCACTTTGTTGATGCGGATGATAAGGCGTTTCTCATAGCCCGCATACTGGTCCATGTGCTCCAACTTGTAGCCGATGCCTTCGTATACCGGCGGTTGGATTTCTGTTGCCCGGTATAGTCCGCCGAAAATGTAATAGTCCTTGCCATACGGGTAGTACTGTGCAAATGCGAATAAATATTCGCGCCCGTTCATTTTGTGGTTGTTGTTACGCTCGCCGCCGCGGTACGCGTTCATGATCTCCCATTCGGGATCGTCATGCAGCAGGAGATCCCATGCGGGGAATGTGGTGTTGTTCCGGTTGAGTTTGATCTTCGCGTTGGTCGGCTCACTGAAATGGAATAGTTCAGTGAATTTTATCGGTTTTTGCTCTGGCATTTTTCATCCTTATGCAGGTGCATTATTGTTATCTATTTTCGTTTTATCGCTGATTGCATTATCAGGTTAAATCTGCGGCGGGATGGGGATATTTTTGCCTGTGTATTTCGTAGACGAACCCATCGTGTAGTTTGACGGGGATTATATCGTAAGCAGGATCGTCGGGATGCGCTTCCATTTCGTCGTGGGCTGCGCACAGTCGTTGAATGTCGCTGCCGATCAGGTTTCGTTTGCTGAACAGATCACTGGGATGTTTGTGCATGGCCAGATCGGAAGAGCGTCGTGTAG
>ERZ507105.371-NODE-371-length-5261-cov-5.53919_pt1 | contig 5261 bp, 4 predicted proteins | sample MGYA00513969_ERZ507105 | MGnify/ENA metagenome assembly ERZ507105
TCTGAAACAGGCTCCGTCGACAACAGATAGAAGACGGCCGTAATGACCAGCATGGCCCACCGGCCGCTCGCCTTCTTTCGAAAGAGCCAGGCCGTCAAAATCATAAAGGCCAATACGATACTGCCTATGGGCAAAATCCAAGCGTAAATCCATTTAATAAGATACAACATGTACGTGACACCTTCTTACGACTCTGCTGCGAGTCTGTTCGATGAGAGGCACTATCAGAAAAAGGGAGATGCCCCATCGTCGCTACTATTATATCATAAGACCCGTTGAAGACCAGTTGGCAATTTGTAAAATATATGTTATACTTAATTTGAATCTCTATGGGGGTTCTCCATCCATGGGGATGTAAAGGTTTCGACGTGGATGGTTGTATCATGAATAGCGAGCCGGGGTTTCATCTGCCCGTAAATCGGTGAACCTTTTAAATTAAACGCAAAAGAAAACAATTTTGCTTTAGCTGCCTAAGGGCGGCTAACGTCTCTTGCTGCTAATCCTGCGGGCAGTTTGCAGACGTCACTTAGCGGGATACCACATGGTTTTGCCTGGCAGCCGTGTCGGGAAACTCACAGGCTGGAATCGTCTAGTTTGTCCTTGTACGAAAACGGTTCAAGATACTAACAAGGTCTGCGCTCGGAGAAGTTCATGGGGCAGCATTTACGGACAGGAGTTCGACTCTCCTCATCTCCACCAAATTCAAAGGACTATCGTCACTCGGTAGTCCTTTTTTATTGAAAAAATGCCTATACCCTTATTTTTTTCGTTTTCATCCTTGACAAACCTTTTACGCAGGTCTATGATAAGGTGCATAACTTAAACACGATATATTGACATTCGATGACGAGAAAGAGTACAGCTTTGCAAAAGTACACAGCGAGCCGGGTATGGTGAAAGCCGGCAGCCGGAGGAAGCATGGAAAATCATCTCTGAGGATTGCAGTTGAAATGAGTAAACTGCACCGTCTGATCCACGTTACAGGAAATGCGTATGATAGTACGTTACAAAGAGCCTTGCGTCTTTTGGCAAGGAATATCGGGTGGTACCGCGGATAAAACTTCCGTCCCTTTAGTGGGGCGGGAGTTTTTTTATTTCATGTTTATCTTATGACAATCTAACTTATCATTAGGAGGAATGCATCATGGAAAACATCAATTTCGACAGTCTTAAACGGCGGAGAGATCTGCGCATTATTTTACCGGTCTTTCTCGTTTCGATTATTGCCTGCATCGACCGCGTCAACATTTCCTATGCCAAGCTGACCATGACCCAGACATTGAGCTGGCTGTCCCCTGAAGTATACGGTTTTGGCGCCGGCATTTTCTTCGCCGGTTACCTGCTGCTGGAAATCCCCGGTTCCCTCTTTGCCGCTAAATTCTCGGCGTCGAAATGGATTGCCCGCATCATGTTTACTTGGGGTGCCGTCAGCCTTTGTATGGCCTTCGTTACGACGCAGTGGCAATTCTACCTCTGCCGCTTCCTCTTAGGTGCCTCGGAAGCCAGTCTGTATCCGGTCATTTATTCGCTCTTATTCCCCCGCTGGTTCACAGCCGCTGAACGGTCCCGGGCAACGTCTCTCATGCTGACCTCCCTGCTTCTTTCGACCATCGTCGGCGCCCCCATCGCCGGCGTCCTTTTGGAACACTCTTTCTTCGGTCTCTTAGGCTGGCAGGAACTGTTCATCCTTGAATCGATTCCGGCCCTCATCTTTGCCTTCTATTTCTTACTGGCCGTCAAGGACCGTCCGGACCAAGTCCATTGGCTGACAGACGCTGAAAAAGAATACCTGACGACCATGTATGAACAAGAACAGAGAGCCATGCAGCACGTGAAAAAGTATACCGTCCTCCAAGCCTTTACCGATGCTAAAGTCTTAAAACTCTGCTTCATCTACTTCCTTTGGGTCGTCGGTTTCTGGGGCTTCTACTTCTGGATGCCAACAGTCCTGAAAAACCTCTCCGGCTGGTCGACATCCCTCATCGGCGGTGCCATCGCCATTCCCATGGCAGCGGCCCTCGTCGTCCAGTTGATCATCGGCCATACGGCAACCGTTACCGGCGATAAGGTATGGCACGTCTTCGCAGCTCTCACCGTCGGCGCCGTCGGTCTCGGCCTGTCGCCCTTTGCGCACAACATGGGCGTCGCCCTGTTTCTCATCTGCCTTTCCGCTATCGGCATCCACGCTTCCATGGGCGTCTGGTGGACCATTCCGACGACCTTCCTCTCCGGTCCGGCCGCTGCCGGCTCCATCGCCCTCATCAATTCCTGCGGCAACCTGGGCGGCATGTTCGGCCCCAATATGATGGCTTGGGTCCAGGCTCAAACCGGAAGCTTCGCCATGGGCTACTACTTAATGGCCATCTTCATGTTCAGCGCCGGACTCTTAGTCCTGACCTTGAAATATAAGGTAAACGGCACGGTAAAAGAAGATGTACACCTCGATACACGAACAAATACGACAGGTTACACCGGCACCCAGCCTAGCGTAACCCATTAAGCTACAAAAAAATCCCACGGCCTCTCATAACACTCGAAAGGCCGTGGGATTTTTTTATGACTGAAGAATGAAATTACAAAAGAGACTGAGATTTTAAGCCTTTGCCAGAAATACCCTCAGCGCTTCTTGGGCAAATACAGCGTATCCTTCGGCATTGGGATGAACGCCGTCAGCATAGAGATTTGTCCCGGATGTTCCTTCGCCATCCTGCAAAGCCTGATAAAAGTCGATAGCCGCGCAGCCCGTATTGGCACTATAATCCAAAAGCCACTGACGGTAGCGGCGGAGTATCTCATTGTGCCGATTCACATCGCCGGCATCCTGCCAGCCATAGTAGGCACTTTCCGGCTTCGTCAAAGGAGGAATGCCGATATACACCGGTTCCTCCTGGGATTTTAACAGCGAAACCATACTTTCTATATTGCGGCAGACGGAGGAAAAGTCCTTATCGAGGAGGATATCGTTGGACCCTCCCATGATGAAGAAGGCATCGTAGCCGACGATGTCGATCTGGTGCAGGCGAAAGACCATGCCGGCCGTCGTGTCGCCGCATTGTCCCCGGTTATCGATCTGAATCCTGCCGTCTGCAGCCACTAAGGTCGTCCACCGCTCTCCCGGAAGCACATCGTACCCATAGGTCAAACTATCGCCTAAACAGAGGATTTTCATGACCGGATCCCCTTTTGAACGGCTGCTACGGCCGTTTCTGCCGAAAGCCACGGCGCATCGAAGCGGCAGCCGGCTTTTTCAAGGTCCATCTGGCAGGTGAACATCTTGGGGATAGCACTGGCATAAATATTGTGGTCGTACATATAGCGCAGCGTCGTTTCGACGTCAGCATCGCTGAGGATGTGGCCGTGGTCGATGAGAACCAGTCGGTTAGCGTAAGGCAGAGCCGCTTCCAGCGTATGTTCGACGACGACAATCGTATGGCCGTAGGTTACATTCAAATCGTGAATCAATTCATAGAACTCGTGGGTCCCTTCCGGGTCCAAGGCCGACGTCGGTTCATCAAAGACCAGGATGTCGGGGTTAGTCGCCAAGACGTCGGCAATGACCAGACGCTGACGCTGGCCGCCGGACAGCTTGGTCAGGGGACGCTGGCGATAAGGCAGCATGTGGACTTTTTCCAGTGCTTCCGTGACGGCCTGATCGATTTTATCCGGAGCAACGCCCTGGTTTTCCAGGCTGAAGGCGATTTCTTCTTCAACGGTCATGGCGACCAACTGGCTGTCGTAATCATCGAGCATGGCTCCAACGCGGGTCGCGAGTTTTGAAATCGTCGTCTGCGTCGTCGCCTGTCCGTTGACATAGACCATGCCCTTCATGACACCGCCGAAATAATGAGGAATGGCGCCGGTCATGGCCATGCACAGCGAGCTCTTGCCGCTGCCGCTTTCGCCGGTAATGACCAGGAAGTCGCCTTCACGGACCGTCAGATTGACATCATCGAGGACCGGCGTCTTCTGTTTATTATAGATATAAGAAAGGTGTTCCATAGAAATGAGGCCTTCTTGAGCGGGCTTCAAGTCATACATGCTGTGATCGGAAGCCACTTCCTGTTCTTCGAGAGAATCGAGGATGCCTCGCGATACGAAGAGGCGCAGGGCCGGAAAATACATAATCGGCGTGACGATGGCATTCAAGGCACCGATGACGACGACTAAGGGCAGCATGGCTGTAAAATAGACGACGTTCGGAAGATCCATGACGAATTTTAAAATAGTGACGAAGGCACCGCCGCTCATGCAGGTAGCGGCAAAGCCGGTCAGGACAGGCAAGCAGGAATGGCCTTTCACTTTGATGAAGGCCAGGTTCTTGACGATAAAGGCACAGGTAAGGGCCCCGACGGGTTCACTGATAAGGTTGCCATAGGGAAAGCCCGATTTCGACGTCAGAACATTTACCAAGGCAGCGACAAGACCGATGCCGAGAGCCTGTTTATAACTGGGCTTGGTCAAACAAATGGCGACGCAGTAGGTAGCAATCGTCCAGTTCGGCGTAACGCCGCCGACGCTTGGCGATACGAGGTGCAAGATCGTACCGATAGCCAGCATCAGCGTCGTAATGGTAATCCAACGGAACTGACCGCCCTGACGGTGATGAAATTCTAATTTAGAAATATCTGCTACTTGTTTCATCGAGTTCCCCTCCTATACCATACCCTGCATCCGCAAGTAAACGATACCGCAGCTCAAGGCCAACATGACAAAAATAACGATGTAATCGCGTCCTTTGGGCTGAACGTTGCTCATAAAACTGTGTTCATGACTGCCAAAGCCGCGCAGTTCCAAGCTGAGAGCCATCGTTTCCGACCGGCCCAGGGACTTCAGCATGAGCGGCTGGACGACACTCATGTAGTTGATGACTTTCTTAAAAACATTGCCCTTCGTCGAAAGGCCCCGGCAGGCCTGGGCTTCCTGAACGGCCTGACTTTCGGCGATGAAGTCCGGCACGAAGCGCAGGGCCGCCGTAAACATGAAGGCGTATTCATAAGGGATCTTAATCTGCTTGACCAAGGCTGCCGTCAAATCCTGGAGGCGCGTCGTCGTCAGCAAGATGATGAAAACGATGGTCATGGCCAGCATGCGAAGGCCCGTGACGTAAGCCGATTCCATCGATCCGCCGCCTAGGAGCTGTACGACCGCCAAGAAGACGGCGAAAATGATCAGGCTGAATACGGCCTTGACATTGCGGGATAAGCTGCCGCACATGCCTAATAGAATGAGTTCAAGGACAGATCGGAAGAGCGTCGTGTAGG
>ERZ507105.464-NODE-464-length-4054-cov-4.9805_pt1 | contig 4054 bp, 2 predicted proteins | sample MGYA00513969_ERZ507105 | MGnify/ENA metagenome assembly ERZ507105
AGATAGGCCCTTATAGGGCCTGAGCAAACCACCAGTTAAACTGGTGGTTTTGATTCGTAAGGAGAAAATCGTATTATTTAGCGGCTACGAGAGCTTCTAATTTAGCAAGTCTTGCATTGAGATCCTGATTCTGGCTTTCCAGGGCTTCAATTTTTTGATTCTGGTCCGTCAGTTCTTTATCCTGCGATTCCAATTTAACGGCCATTTCCGACTTGCTCATGTGAGCGTAAGGGGAAGAAGAGCCGATTTTGAAGGAAACGCCGGCGCTGTACATGTTGTCGTTGTTGCCGATGGTAGCGGCAAGGTTTACCATGGTGTCTTCATTGGGGCGATAGAAGGCGCCGAGGGCTGCGGCATGTTCGCTCTTGTAGGAGCCGAATCCGACGGCGAAGGAACCTTTGTCATCGGGGTCGAAATCTAAGGGATGGAGGGATGCCAAGGCAGCGGCACCGGCACCGACGCGGTTGACGTCGCGGCCAATCTGGTTGATGCGGCCGTTCATTTCGTTCATGCCGTTACCGATGTTGTTGATCGTCCGGTCGAACTGGCCTTTGTTGATGGCATCACCGGCTTCTGTAGCTTCGCCGACGTTGTGAATGGCATTGCCGCCCATGTTGATGTTGCCATCCTGGATGGTAATGTTTTTCGACGAGTCTTCGTTTACAATGGTAAGACCGTTATTGTTGATCGTCGTGTTGCCTGTCCGGATGGAATCACCGGTAATGACCGTCTTGTTGTCTCCGGTACCGACGGTGATGCTGGTGTTGAATTCCGCCGTATTGAGGCCTTTTAAGTCTTTAGACAATTTGATGTCAAAGCCGTTCTTGGCGCTGTTGGCGACGACGCCGATGTTGTTGTCAGAGAGATTATTGACGTCGGCACCGCCGGTGAGATTCATTGTTTCGCCGAGTTTTACGCTGACCTTATTGGTCGAGTCATCTCCGGCAAAGTCGCGAGTGCCGGTGCCGATGACGCCAATGGTATCGCTGATGTTTTTGACCGTATCGGATACGTTTTTAAGCTGACCTTCTGTAGCGGCCCGGTCGGCTACGTAGCCAGTGTTGTTCGGATCCCAGGTCGTGTTATCGAGACCGGTGAGGTAGCTTCCGGTTTCACTCTTTACAACCGTGCCGTCCGCTTTTTTTGCTTCAACGGTCTGATTGCCGAGGATAATGCCGCTGCCCGTCGTCATCTGGCCTTTAGCGCCGTCGATGGCGACTTGATTGTCATCGCTGCCGGCCGTAATCTTGGAAGCTTCCCCATTGATGCTTACCTGTTTAGAAGAATCATTTTTATCACCTAAGGTGATGTCGTTCTTTAAGGAAACTGTTGTACCGCTGCCGTCTTTGTTGGGCGTAACGCTGATGTTATCGCCGGCAATGACTTTATTGGCGTTTACCGTATTGGTAATGCCGCTGGCAACGGACTGCAACTGATCTTCTGTAGCTGCACGGCCGCTTACGATGTTCGCAGCATCCCAAGTCGTATTGGTAAGGCCTGTAATGCTGTTGATGCCGGTCAAATCTTTGGACAGTTTAATGGTTAAGCCGCCGTTACTGTCTGCGACGACACCGATATTGTTATCGCTCAGTTTAGAGGCATCGCTGATGCCGCCGGTAATGGAAAGGGTTTCGTTCAATTTCTTGGCGACGGTTACATCTTTTGTATCGCCGGTAAATTTCAAGCCGTCATCGAGGGTGGCTACCTGATGTTCCTGGTTGTTTTCATCAGTGTAAACGATGCGGGTAAGGCTTTCGCCGTCAAGGCCGTCGGCTCCGTCTTTTACGGAGATATCAGCATAGGCATTCTTGCCATCTTCCCCTTTCGGTCCGACGATGCCGATGCTGCCGGCTGTGCCGTCGGTTCCATCGGTGCCGTCCGTACCTTTTTCACCGATGACGAGATTATTACTCAACTTTAAGTCGTACGTTTTCTGCCCATCTACGTCCTTCACGGCCATAGCCAGGTTATTGTTGCCGACATAGTTTCCAAGTTCACCGTCGGTTCCTGCTGTCGGAGCTTTTCCGTTTACGGTAATGGCCGTGTGATTATTGGCAAGGGTGGCTACCTGTTTTAACTGGGCGACGTTGACGGCGTCCGTGTCAGCCGTACCGGCAGCGAGGTTGGTGATCTGACGAGTAACGGCTTCGTTGCTGTCGGTCGTACCATAGCCTAAGCTGACGGCAGCAGCCGTTGCCTTATAGGTGGAAAGGGCACTGTCTTTGCGGAGGACGGCCTTAGCAATGCCGTCATGTTCTTTTTCGAAGGCATTCAAGGCGGCGATGGCCGTTTTTTTACCGGCAGCTAAGTCGTTGAGTGTGGCAAGGTCGGCGGCCCGGTCAGCTTCTGTGGCGTAGGTCGTGCTGTTCATTTTAGCGGCCTGTTTATCATAGGCCATGACGGCTTTTTCATAGGCAGATTCAACCGTTTTGTAGTCATTATAGACATCTTCGCCGTAGGTATTGTAGAAGTTAGTGACGGCTGTGACGACACTGTCGTCGCCGGTTTTGTTGGCCAGGGCCAAATCGTTTGCCATCGAGTCCGTTGCCGCGCTTGTTGAGTAGATACTCTTGACAATATCTGTTGAGTCTTTGAGGGGAACGTAGCCGTAGATACCGTAACCGCGGTTGGCGTAGGAATTGTCCCCTAAAGCGACGCCGTCAGAGCGGATGTAGGAGTAAGTGTTTTCGGCCGTGGAAGCCCCTTTCCCGAGTGCTACGCCGCCGTACATGGCGTTGGCACTGGCTCCGAGGGAAACGCCGCCGTGATCTGCTTTTGCTTTATATCCGATGGCTGTCCCGACGAGCGCCGTGGCATAGTTACCGATAGCCGTTGAATAGTAGGATAGGGTTTGGTCATTGGTCATTGACTTGCCAATGTTGAAAATCCCGCCACTGGCTTGCATGCCCATAACGACAGCACCGGCGCCCTTTGAATCTCGACCGACGACGGTGGCCCAGCTGGTACCGAGGTTTCTTTGCCCGACGACGGTAGCGGCGGCTGTGCTTTGGTTGTCGTAGCCGACGACGACAGAGCCGTTATTGCCGGTGTTATTCCGGCCGATAACGGTGGTATCGGTGTTTATAGCATTGTTGTGATCGCCAATGGTTAAGGCACCATTATACGCTTTGTTGTCGAAGCCGATGGCTACTGTATCGGTAGTCGTGGAGCTGGATGATACGGTATTCTTGTGGGTATCTCCCGTGGTCAAATCCAGCTTGTCAGCAGCCGATACAGACAGGCTGCCGCAGAGAGCCAATGCGGCTAAGAGGGCACTCAGGGTGACTTTCTTTTGGCTAAATCTTTTTGTTTTCTTCATAATCGTAAATCCTCCTCGATGATTCCTACTAGGCAGCTTATCGGCTCATTTATTTTTTAACCGGATAATATGAATAATTTTAGTCCAAATTAACGGTTAAATATGATTAAAAACATCTTATTTAACTGTAAAAAATAAATGAACCGGCAATATGCAAGTTCATATGTAGGAATATAAAATACATTTTGCTATGTATTTTCCATGGAGTATAATACTACAACTTGAAGTGAAATACAAGGCTTTATGACGATTTTTATTTAAATATATCATTGTCATGTCACAAAAACAAATGTTTCGTAGGAATTATTCCTATGAAAATTAAAAGCTTATAAATGGCTTTATATAGTCGATCATCGTTTATGATAGATTGCCGAAGATGGAAATCTTGTCAGAAAAATTCCTATAAAATAATCGGTTCTAACGTTATTGAATGGTGGGGGAAATATAAATGAGATATGACGAAAATATACCGTCATATGAAAATTCAATGAAAAAGACATCCTTCGACGAGAGGATCATATCGAAGGATGTCTTGGTTATCTGGGAATCAGCTATTATTTAGAGGCGACGAGAGCTTCTAATTTAGCCAATCTTTCGTTGAGTTCCTGGTTCTGGCTTTCAATTTTTTGATTCTGAGCTGTCAATTCTTCCAGCTTGACGGCCATTTCCGACTTACTCATGTGAGCGTAAGGGGAAGCAGGGCCAATCTAGATCGGAAGAGCGTCGTGTAGGGAA
>ERZ507105.469-NODE-469-length-4002-cov-4.90296_pt1 | contig 4002 bp, 5 predicted proteins | sample MGYA00513969_ERZ507105 | MGnify/ENA metagenome assembly ERZ507105
AACGGGCATCGTCAACTGCCCGATGATGTAGGCAGAATTAGGGAGATGTTGTTCTCAGCAGCGCTGCCACCTATGTTTCTCTGACTTACAAGCTCCCGCTTCTATAAGTGGGAGTCGTTGACGTAACTTCACAGGTCTTCCTCTTTCAAATCCTAGGTTGTTAAAAAGAAAACAAGGTTAAACGGCCTTTTATATCATAATTATGCTTTTATATTGACTTTATAACACATTATGATAGACTATAGACAAGGAAAAGCTTCAGCACATTTTATGTGTCGGGCACTAGTCCCACTGCCTATGCAGTGGGGCTTTTTAGTACATCGGGAAAATTAAGATATTTTAATGTGGAAGGATGTTCATGATGATATTAACGCAACGAGAAGCAGATACATTGCGCGAAATAGAAAAGGCTTTCATAAACCCGACCAGCATCCGGCTGCCGGAACGACGGGAAACTAAATTATACCCGTTATGGTATGAAAGAGAGGGCCGTCGAAAAGATGATATGACCATCTCCGCTTTTCGGGGCAAAAAAAATCCCAAGAAAGTATCTTTTCGTCTGCTCTATGCGCAGGGTATAATATTGGTAAGGATTGATACACAAGACCCTACCTCACATACGAATCCTGATGGGACGAGAATCGAAGCATTAGAGCCCCATATCCATATATACAAAGAAGGGCACGGAGACAAATTCGCGTATCCTCTGCCGAATGAGTTTAATCATACCGACGATATCATCGGCTTGTTTATGGACTTCTTGGCCTATTCAAACGTAATCAATAAAGATCAAGTACATCTTGCAGAACCGGAGGTGCTTTTTGATGGATACTAATTTCGACTGGATTTCCGAATATTACCAATGGATAAAGAAGAACTTATCTGCCCGGAATTTGAAAAATGGCTGGACAGAAATAGGGACGCCGTTCATGGACCGCCATAATGACGGCCTGGTAATCTATGCAAAACGGGACGGTAACGCTATCACCTTATCCGATGACGGGTACATCATTAACGACTTGCTTGCTGACGGAGTCTCTCTGCGCGGTTCTAAACGAGCCGTCATTTTAGATCAACTTCTTTTTTCTTATGGCGTCGAAAATCAAAACAATGAGATGATTATGCACACAGACACGAAAAACTATGCTGCCAGTATGCACATGTTCATCCAAGCCATGCTTACCGTCAACGATATGTTTATGCTGAACAACACCACCGTAAAAACAATCTTCTTGGATGACGTGGCCGATTACTTTGACCAACAGCAGCTTATTTACACGCCCAACTTTCTAGCCAAAGGAAGCACGGGACTGGAATTCAATTTCAACTTTCAGATTGCCGGGAGAACCTCCGAAATACTTATCAATTCCTTCAATTCAATCAATCGAGGCAACTTAGCCGCCTTCCTGTTCGATTGGCTGGACATACGGGATGAGCGGCAAAAGAGCGCCCGTAAAAAGGTAACGGGATTGGCCATCATCAACGATGAAAAAGGCGTCGATAAAAAATACCTGGATGCCTTACTCGCCAAGGGGACCGATTATATTCTTTTTTCAGAACGCCTAAAGCCTGAAAACATAAAAAAATTATCGGCAGCCTGACAACTCCTGATGTATTCAGCATATCCTGAAGGCAAAAATAGTTGGCTAAAAAGTTAAGTCGTCGCTTCCATGGATTTCACCCTGTATATATTTTTCCCTGAAATTCACACCAAAAACTCACACCAAACAAAAAAAGAGCGGTTCCACATTTCTGTGAAACCGCTTGTTTCTTTGGTGCGCCTAGAAGGATTCGAACCTTCGCACCCGGTTCCGGAGACCGGTGCTCTATCCCCTGAGCTATAGGCGCATGAATAAATGTGCTCTAAAGAGCACTTATTTATAATACCATATTCATAAGGTCGATGCAAGGTTTTCTTATGGCACGAACCTTTCTTGGCAGGGATGTCGCCTGCCGGCAGCCGAATACGAAAAACTGCCCGATATAATGATAAAAACGAACTCTCCGGCAATCACAGTCTGCTGCAACCGCGAAAAGTTCGTGTCGATTCAAGTTGGTGACCCAGTAGGGATTCGAACCCTAGACCCACAGCTTAGAAGGCTGTTGCTCTATCCAGCTGAGCTACTGAGTCAACAAAAAATGGAGCGGGTGATGGGAATCGAACCCACATAACCAGCTTGGAAGGCTGGCGCTCTACCACTGAGCTACACCCGCATCTTCGTATGGTCGGAGCAGCAGGATTTGAACCTGCGACCCCCTGGTCCCAAGCCAGGTGCGCTACCAAACTGCGCTATGCCCCGCCAACAAAAAATATTATACAAGATATAGCATAACTTGTCAACGTTTTTCTTCTCCTGCCACAAAGGACAGGCATTGCCAACCGTCCTCATAACGAGTACAATAAAGGTAGTCTTTTACGTAGGAGGTAATGTTTCATGCCAAGCGCAATGAGTATTCACTTTGAATCGGACCATCCCTTTATCGCCGTTCCCCTCGAAGGGGAAACGATTCAGGACCTTCAGATCCGAATGGCCAAGATTGTAGAAAACCCTTATGATATGATGGCCTTTGATGCCGGTTATTTTAACGGTGCCGTCAATTTATCCCAGCTTTGGAACGCCTTGCTGTACATCGCCCGCGAAGCCGCCAATCCGTCGGTCCTCTTTTCCTGTGACAAGAGCAAGCTTCCTGAAATGTACCAGACCGACCGCGATTACGGATCGATCCTGCGCTTTGCCATCCGCTCGTCCCTCATCGACGCCGTCAAGATTGAAGGCAGCCTCGACGACGACAACCTGGAAGACATTGCCGGTCAGGCCGTGGCTCTCGGCTGTGTACCAATCATCGTCATCCGCGGCGAAAAAGGGGCTAAAGCAGCCGATCTCGTCGCCATGATGGAAAAGCGCTGGGATCTCGAAGCCGTGACCTTTGAACTCGTCGTCCCTGTCGCATCAGAAGCCGATATCGACGAATTGAAAGCCGCCGCCAAGACCTTTAAAGAAAAGCACCACGACGCCGTCGTCATCCCCCATCCCACGGGCCCCATCGCCAAAGAAGCCCTGCTGAAGGGCGACACCTTCGGCGCTTCCATCCTCTACGCCGGCGATGAACAGGGCGAATTGCCGCCTGCTGCGGACGTTCAGGCCCTCATTCACCCCGAAGGGTAATGGGGATAACAACGCTCCCCGCTACGCCTTTTCAAGGCCAAGGAGAACATCCCCTTCTCATGAAAACACAGATCAACCAGCCTTCCTGACCGAGGGCTGGTTTTTTCGTTGGCCATTCATAGCGCCTTCACTGGAAAAGTTCCCGCCCTTTCCCCTGTCCTATCAAAAATCATTCCGCCAGTATTTTTATGGCGCAGAGGACTCATTCTCCCTCGTGATTTTCTAATTTTTTGACCGTTTCCTCTTCCCAATTGAAGTATTTTTCGATAAAACAGGTAAGATACACATCTATATACTCCTTTCAGTTCTTCGCGGTGGTTGAGCTAACTGGTAGTGTTGGATATGCCTTATTTTATATAAACCAAGGGGTCTTGTGAACCGGAGTGTCCACCAGACTCCAACATTTATTATAGAACCTTATTATAGAACCAAAAAAGGCCACCGCCGGAAACTTTCCGGTGATGACCTTTTGATAGACCGTGACTTACTGCAAGTTTTTCGTCAATAACTGATTGACGACGCCCGGGTTAGCCCGGCCTTTCGTTTCTTTCATGATCTGACCGACGAGGAAGCCGATGGCTTTCTTCTTGCCGGCTTTGTAGTCTGCTACCGACTGGGGATTGGCAGCGATGACTTTCTTCACCAATTCTTCAAGGGCACCGGTGTCGGTAATCTGGACCAGTCCCTGTTCTTTGACGACGTCGTCAGCCGATTTGCCCGACGTCCACATTTCCGGAAGGACTTTCTTAGCGATCTTACCGGAAATCGTGCCTTTGGCAATGAGCTTCAAGAGGCCTGCCAAGGATTAGATCGGAAGAGCACACGTCTGAACTCC
>ERZ507105.543-NODE-543-length-3391-cov-4.63129_pt1 | contig 3391 bp, 6 predicted proteins | sample MGYA00513969_ERZ507105 | MGnify/ENA metagenome assembly ERZ507105
CGGTGTCGGTCGCATCCACGAAACGCTTGCGCTCCGCACGGGCGCGCTCCCGGTACTCCTTCGCGTTCTCGTCCAGATTTTCCGGCACCGGCTTCACAGCCTTCTTGCCCTTGGACTTCTTAGAAAAGTCGAATCGGAAATCACCTGACATGATCCACCTCCAACAAGGGAAACCATTCAAGCAGCGTCGCGTAATCGTCCGGTGCCTTGTCCTTGAGCACCTTGGTGAAACGCTTGTCGATGCCATCGAAAGAACGCCCGAACCACGCATAATCACACGGCAGCTCGATATGATGCCCGCTGATGCAGTCCAGCACCTCGCCCTTGAGCCAATCCCCGATAGGAGAGACCTTCTTGAGATTGCGCCGCCAGTACCCGTACTGGACGAACGCGCCACGACGCTGAATCGAATCGGCCGCACGCACGCCATCCGCGCACCACGTGCTCTTATCCAAGCCCACGTCGGCGCGGATGAAATCCCACATCTGCTCATACGACGGCTCAGGCAAACGCGCCGCCTCGATGTAGCGCAGACGTTCGGGAGCCTGGAACACCGCATTGTTCAGCCAACGGTACAGCGACGGGTGCGGATACCTTTTGATTCGGGTCTGGAACTTCTGCTCGAAATAATCAAGCTCCTCGTCCACGAACCTCAAACCGGGCACATAGTAGAGATACGCGGGAACGACCTCGATGCCCATATCCCGCATCGCCAGCCACGCGGCTATGGAATCCTTGCCGCACGAAAACGCCAACAACACGGGCCTGCCATCAGCGGCCAGCTTCTCACGCACCGCGAGACTCGTGCCCTGATTACGAATAACCGTGGTCACTTCGGCCACCTCCTTCCCGTCATGCGAATAAACCGCGAATGCGAATAAAACTCGGCACCGGCACGCCGGAAGCTCGCCTCCGACGACCGCACGAACACATGCAGCCCATGTCCGCTGGTCGAAACCTCCGCATAGATCGCATCCGGCAGCAGCTCCATCGCCTTCGCGGGCGGACTGGTCAAATCAACATGGTCGAAATCCCAGCACGCAAGCCCATCGCCGAGCATTATGCCATAACCGTCACCGGCCTTCGAGCGCATGACCTCCGAATATGACGCCCAGGTACTTGAGTCCGTCGAACTGGCCGGCGACCCATCGCACATAATCGGACGCTTACCATCGGCCCGCACCCAACGGCGCAATGCCCTGAGCGCTTGGGGTATCTGATGTTTGCGGCTCCACGCCTTGCGGCATCTGTCCGAGCAAAACAGTCTCGGACGCCTAGGGTTAGGTGTGGGTTGGAAGAAGTGGCCGCAATTCCTACATTGGTTGACCATAGCTATTACTATAGCATATATTCCAACGATTCGCAACACTAATTTCGTGACATATCAAAACTGCGTAAAATCAAACGTAACAGCCTCGGAAAACAACGGGGCAAAAACATCAAAACCATGCCGGAACGGCTTCCACGGGCGCTCGCAGACACCCCAGCGGCCAAACGTACGATACTCCACGCGGGTTGCGGGGGGATGCGGGCGCTGTGTTCTGTGGGGAGCCTTGCATGGGAGGGGGAGGGTATGGCCCCCGGTTACCATTGGCGGCTGATTGGGATGGTGTTTTGTGGTTGTTTTTTTGTGTTTTGGTGGCCTGTGGTGTTGGCGATTATTTTGTTGCTTTTTCTTTGATTGCAGATTCTGTGTGTGAGTTGTGTGTTGTCATAGCTGGTTGGTGATCCGCCTCGGCTGTATGGGATGATCTCATCGAGTTCGCAGCTGAGTGGGTGTGGTGTTTTGAGTGTGAGGTCTATGGGTTTGCCGCACAGCGGGCAGATCGGTATTGGTCCTTCGGCTGCGATGTGTCTGGCCTTGCATTTGCGGCGGGCTGCTCCATTTTGGTATCGGCCTGAGCCTGCCTTGTTGCTCATGTTCCCATCCTGTGTGTTTGGTGGCTTGGGCGAGATTCTAATTCGCGGACCGGTTGTCGTGTTTGCGGGTCGCCGTGCTGTCTCGGCATGGCCGGCTGGTCCTCTGCGGTACGCAAGCCGTGGCATGCGCGGTTGGCTTCGATCCAACGACCTGCGGTTTTGGAGACCGCCGCTCTACCGGCTGAGCTACGCGCATAGGTGGGTATGAGTAAAGCCCCTGAGATGTATGTCCCAGAGGCTTTCGCACTTATCTTGATACGGAGTATACCACGGGGTGGCAACAGCCTACTGCCGGCTGGAATATGCCATTGCCATGCTGACTATCTCCCTGATGCTGAATTCGTAGTATCCGTCTTCCACTGGCTTGCTGCTGGGGAGTTTGCCACGGCGTATCCACATGATGATTACTTTGCGGCTGACCTCGTATCCGTAGTTCTCACGCAGCCATTCGCTCATGCCCGCAGGTGTCTTCGTGAGATGGATTGCCTCGGCCTTGTCGCGGCTCTGCTCGCGCAGCTCGGCCACGTCGATGACGGCCCCGCATTTGCAGAGTCTCAGCGTCTCGCCCTTCGCGGCGAGGACTTCGCGTCCGCATTCGGGGCACATGCCGACGATCCTGCGCGAGCGCGGCCTGCGGTCGATGAGCGGTTCGATGCGCTCGCAGGCGTGGGTGAGCCATGTCAGCCAATGTCCCGAGCGGCTGGCGCGGCATAGGTCGGGCAGTCGTCGTGGAGCGTCCCTGAGCAGGGTCTGCCATCTCGGACGGCTTTCCACGCCGGTCTCGTTCCACATGTCCTGCAGGCCGTCCTCGGTCTGGTCGAGCATGTCCTGCGCGTGGAGGTTGATGGGCGCGGGCGCGTCCCCTCCCTGCGGTCGTCCTCCGGCTCCCGGCTCCGAGAGCCTGTATTCTCGGCGAGCGACCGCCTGGAGGAGGTGCAGGTTGACGCGCAGCCGGTGCAGCAGCCGCGCGTACTCGCGCCGGCACGTCTTGCACAACGTCCACGGCGCTTCGGCCGGCTTATCGCAGTTCTGGCAGTTCCGATCCATTTTTACGCTCCTTCTGCAGACGTATACGGGCATATAAAGGCGTATAAAGGCGCCTAGAACATGGGCGGTTCGATGAATTTCGGGCGCATGCGCTCCGCCCGCTCCCGACGCTCCCGCTCCGCGGCGTGCTGGCGGATGATCGCGCTCGCCTCCTGCGGGGTGACGCCGAGCATCCTGCATGTTGTCTCGATGTCGACGCCGCGCTCGTGCCACGTGACGACCATCTCCGCCTTGCTTTTCGTGACGGCCATGATCAGTCCTCCACCTTGTCCGCGCCGTCCGTGTGATTCCAGTCGCACGAGATACCGCCGTAGATGCGGATGCAGCTGACCCGGCGCCCGTCCGGGAGTTGGTAGGTCCTCCATGAGGGGAATTGGTCGGCAGGCTCGGCGTAGACCGGCTGCGGATCCTGCGGCGTGCCGGC
>ERZ507105.636-NODE-636-length-2635-cov-2.3155_pt1 | contig 2635 bp, 1 predicted proteins | sample MGYA00513969_ERZ507105 | MGnify/ENA metagenome assembly ERZ507105
AATAATACAGAGCAAATTATTTTTATATTTTCTTTTTCATAAGTCGGCGTTAATGCCGACTCTCCTTCCTTTAATATTTATAAAAAAAACATCGCAGACTCACTTCTCTGCGATGTTTTTCTGTTTCTTATTTACTTTTAAATTCATTGGTCAATGCAGCAAACTCTTCTAAGGTCAATGCTTCTCCTCTAATTCCCTCAGGAAATCCACAAGCCTTAATTGCTCTTTGAATTTCTTCTTTTCCAAAGGAAAGCTCCGGAGAATTATTTAAACCGTTGGCAAGAGTTTTTCTTCTCTGATTAAAGGATGCCCGAATAATGCGAAACATCAGCTTTGTATCAGACACCTCTACCGGAGGTTCTGCATGTTTTGTAAGACGTATAACGGCGCTTCCCACCTTCGGTCTTGGCATAAAGCAGTTAGGCGGCACATTGGCTACAATATAAGGTTCTGCATAATACTGCACTGCCAATGACAACGCTCCGTATTCCTTTGTTCCAGGTCCTACCTGCATTCGGTCCGCTACTTCCTTTTGCACCATTACGGTAATGGACTCAATTGGCATATCTCCTTCAAATAATCCCATGATAATCGGTGTTGTAATATAATATGGCAGATTTGCCACAACTTTAATGGGTTTTCCATTATTGTGCTCATCTGCCAGTTTTTTGATATCGACCTTTAAAATATCCTCGTTGAGAACAGTTACATTAGAGTAGTCCTGCAACGTATCCTCAAGAATTGGTATCAGCGCTTTATCAATTTCAACTGCAACCACTTCTCTGGCCGCACATGCCAGATACTGGGTCATGGTCCCAATTCCGGGACCAATCTCCAGTACAAAATCCTCTTTTGTAATCTCGGCAGCGCTTATAATCTTATCCAACACATGGGTATCAATCAGGAAATTCTGCCCGAATTTTTTCTGAAAAACAAAATCGTATTTTTGAAGAACTTCTATGGTTCTTTTAGGGTTTCCCAGATAAGGGGCTGTCATCTTTTTTCCTCCTGACTAAATATCAAAATCTTTCTCATACAGCATAATTCTGCCGCTTTCATCATCTAAATGGCGTTTTGCCACTTTCTTTCCTAATCGGCGTCCTTTCTTAGAAGCTTTTTTAATGGCTTCATCCATCATGCCTCTGACTGTGCCGATTGTGACCGGATTTTCTTCGTTCTGATTATCTCCGATTAAAGTATATAATGCAAGAACTGCCATATCGTCAATTTTATATCCCAGCTCTTTTGCATAAGTTTTCGCAAAAGATACCAGCTCATCATTGGTAAACACAGGAATTACAATGCGGGAGTCAAATTTTTTGATAAATTCCGGATATTTTTCTTCCAGACTGCGGATACCCGGTTTCAAATCCTCTAAAATTACAGTCAAACGATTTGTCTTAAATTCCATAGCCTTTGACATATCTTCGACTATTTCCTCGTCTAATTCTCCTGCATTTTCAACTACCAGAAATCCTCCTGATAATTTTCCCACAATGGCTATTGGGTCTTTTTTATTCAATTCCTCTGCTGTGATAAACGCAACCTTAGCGCCTTCCATCTGACGTTCTTTGCAAAGAGCTTTAATCAGCCCTTCTGAAAGTCTTGTCTTTCCGGAACCTTCACGTCCTGTAACGATAATATTTCCTGCCTGAGATGTCTTGGCACATGCAGACTCCTGTGCAGTATCTAAGGCTTCATTTATCTGCTGTGTCATACCCGGAACAGGTGCAAAATATGTAAACAATCTTCTGTGTTCTTCTTCTGTAAGGTGATGACGCATTAAGCCTTCGACTGCTGTCTGAAATGCAGAAGATTTCTGCGTTTCATCTACTGCCGAGGCTGCCACACGTTTTATATGGCATTCCTCCTGCTGTGACTCAACGGAAGTTTCTTTCTCTATTTCCTGTTCCAAAGCCTGTGAAAAATCAATTTCACCCATTGCCTCTTTGACTTCTTCCACAGGAATTTCTCTGGTTGCCTCCTCAGATACTTCTTCCTCCGCAGCCTCTTCTACCGCTTCTTCTGCTGTCTCAGCAGTTTCCTCTAAAGCTTCTTCTGTAATTTCTTTGGCTTCTGCTAAAGCTTCTTCGGACTCTTCCTCTGTATTTTCTGCTGCCAAAGCTTCGATTTCATTTGCTTTTTCTTCAAAAACAGCGCTTAAGTTTTCTGCAATCATAGCAGCCTTTGCCGCTGCCGGCGCAGGAAGAATATCTTCTTCTGCTTCTTTAGAACTTTCCTCTACAACCTCTTCGGTTTCTTCAACAGCTTCTGTAACTTCTTCTTCACCCGGTTCTTCTGAAATCTCCGCAAGCGCCTCTTCCACAACTTCCTCGTTTACTTCTTGAACAGTTTCTTGTGTTCCTTCGGCAACTGCCTGCGCCAACTCGTTTGCGGTCTCTGCCAAAAGCGCTTCTAAATCAATTTCCAGACTTTTTGTATCTGTCTTAAAGGCTTCTGTCGCTGCACCATCAGAAGAAAGCATCTCTGATTTCGGGGCTTCTGCCTTTACCTCCATTGTCATTGCGCTTCCAATATGAAACGGCTTAAATTCAGCGCCCTTTGTCATATCTTCCGGCTCTAAATCTTTAATCACATATCCCTGTTCTTCCGTAGCCGTAGACGGTAGATCGGA
>ERZ507105.1171-NODE-1171-length-1183-cov-7.4273_pt1 | contig 1183 bp, 1 predicted proteins | sample MGYA00513969_ERZ507105 | MGnify/ENA metagenome assembly ERZ507105
CTTTCGGACTAAAAACCAAACGCTCAACCGGTCTTAAAACCATTGAACATAAACAAACTGACCCGGCTTGCAGTCGTATTGGTCGCCGTTATTTTCTTCCCAACTGTAGTGGGTGCTTCCGGTGGAGCCCGAGGAAGATGCCCCGGGCGAGCCGCCACTCGGTGTGGACGTGTTGCCGGAATAACCGTTGCCGGTGTAGCCGGTGTGGCCTGAACCGGACGAGGGCCATGACTGCCGCGCCTGCGCCTGCCGCGCGGCAGCCGCGGCCTCCTGTTCGGCCCTGGCCTTCGCCTCCGCGTCGGCCTTCTCCTTCGCCGCCTTCGATTCGTTGACCTCCTTCACGGCCTTCGCGATGGCGTCCGTGTCACGGGCCTTGACCGCCTTCAGCAGGATCTCCCGGGTCTTGTCGTCCGCCACCCTGCCGTCCGTCTCCTTGTACAGCGCGTTCGCGTCGTCCACGGTCTTGTCGAGTTTGGACGTTTCGACCGCGTTCACCAGCCCGTTCAGGGACTTCGTGTGGGCCTTGTACCATGATGCGTTCGCGGTGACGCCCTTCGTGGCATCCTGCACGCCGGGCCTCGAATCCGCTTTGCAGGACACGGTCTTCGGCGTGGACGCCTTCATGGCCTTGGACAGGACGTCAAGGGTCTTCGCGTCCTTCACGCTTTTCACGTCGGTCTTCGCCATGCTGGCGGCCTTGCCGTTCAATAGCGCGTCGTACGCGGTCGTCGCGACGCGGAGACGTTCGCTCTCGGCCGCGCAGTCCGCCCTGGCCTCGGCCATGAGGCGGTCCTCGTGCGTCCTCCAGGCGATGCCTCCCGCCGCAAGCAGCGCGAGTGCGGCGACGGTGATGACGACGATCCTTCCGCGATGCGGCTTCTTCTTCTCCGCGGGCCCGGTCGGAAGTTCGATGGTCTCGTCTTCGATGGCCTTTTCTTTCTCTGTCATTTGTTCTCCTTTCATGGGTTCACAGCTTATTTCAAGCCCAGGTACGTTTCGAGGGCGGCATCGACCACTTCCTGGATGCGCATGTCATGCTCGGCGGCCCAGGCCTTGAGCCGGCGTCGGGTCGAGGCGCGAAGGCTCACGCTGGTCTTCACCCAGGCCTCCGCGTCGTTCGGTTTCACGGCCCTCCGGTTTTTCGGTATCTCGGTATCCACCGATTCCGGTCTTCCGGTATCCG